>Ga0315535_1000016_pt1 | contig 93136 bp, 68 predicted proteins | sample SalMarSW160220MG_2_FD_203092 | JGI IMG/M metagenome (GOLD analysis project Ga0315535, IMG submission 203092) | Salt marsh sediment microbial communities from the Plum Island Ecosystem LTER, Massachusetts, United States - Salt Marsh Sediment SW1602-20 ... | reverse complement strand
GCGCCGCTATCGACGACTCGAGCCTGCTGGTGATTCGCGGCCAGGAGACCGGCACCCGTGAACTGGCCGCCTTTCTCACCCGGGCGGGTTTTTTCAACGTGCCGCTGGTAGAAGACCCCGGAACCTACGCTGTGCGCGGAGGGATCGTCGATATCTTCACGCCGCTTCTGCCGCAACCCGTCAGGATCGAACTGCTGGGCGACGAGGTCGAGTCCATTCGCGCTTTCGATCCACAGACGCAGCGAACTGTATCAGCAATGGACGCCGTCTACCTTGGACCGGTGCGCGAGATCGTCTGGGACGCGCCCGGCCGCGAACGGGCCGCGCGGGCCGTCGAGCGCAGGGCGGACGAGTTGGATATTTCTTCCGGGCGACTGCTTGCACACCTGCGGGCGCTGAAAGACGGCGTCTGGTCGTTCGGCATCGAAGCCTTGCTGCCCGCCTTCCATCCCCGGCTCGAATCACTGCTCGACTACCTGGAGGACGACGTACGCCTGATGATTTCAGAACCCGGCGCTGTCGAACAGGTCGTCCGGGACATCTGGCAGAGGGCCGAAACGGCTTGCGACGAAAACATCCGCTCGGGGGCCCTGGTTTATGATCCCAAGGACATGCTGCTCTCTTCAGATGAACTGGCCGCAAAGATCAACACCCGTGAGCGCATCAGCCTGGGGCTTGCTGAACATGCCGGTGCCCGGTTCGAGATCGCAACCAGCGACGTGCGCGATCTGCGCGAAGCAATCCGCAAGGCGCCTGGAGAAGATCAGCTTCAGCCGCTGGTCGATCTTCTTTCCGACTGGCGCAGACAGAAACTGAGACCATTGATAGTATCCTCGCGTCCGGGGCGTTCGCGAGAACTTGCGGCAATGCTGCGCAGGCGCAATATTCCGGTGCGGATCGAGGCCGAGGAATTCGACCCAGATTGGGCCGAGCGACCCACGCCGACTCCCCCGGTCCGCATAGTTCCTGGCGATATCGACATTGGTTTTGCCTGCCCTGAAGCCGGCGTCGGCTTCCTGCCCGATTCAGACATTTTCGGCCGACCGGTTCGCACAAGCACGGCTCGGCCCAGGCTGGACAGCGGGCGCGGCCTGTCGGCTCTCTCGCCCGGCGATATTATTGTGCACGTTGATTTCGGTATCGGTCGCTTCGAGGGAATGCACAAGCTGGAAGTGGCCGGATCGGAAGCCGACTACCTGTTGCTAGTCTACCGGGGAGGAGATCGGCTCTACCTGCCGGTCACCCGCATGAACCTGATTGAGCGTTATCTCGGAGGCACAACCAGGGAAGGCGCCGCACCTGTACTTTCCAAGCTTGGGGGTAAGACCTGGGAGCGAACAAAACAGCGCGTTTCAGAGGCCCTCCTGGAGATGGCTGACGGATTGATCAAGATCGAAGCCGCCAGGCGCATTACACCTGGAGAGCCGGCCCAACCTCCCGGGGAGGACTATCGACGACTGGAAGCGTCGTTTCCCTTTATGGAAACAGAAGACCAGCGCAAGGCAATTAGTGATGTCTTCGAAGATATTCTATCGCCCAGGATCATGGATCGTCTGATCTGTGGAGACGTCGGCTTCGGTAAAACAGAGGTGGCTTTGCGGGCAGCTTACCTGAACGCACTCAGCGGCAGGCAAACAGCCGTGCTGGTTCCGACGACGATTCTGGCTCTACAGCACCGATCGACTTTCACAGAACGCCTGGAAAAGCAGGCCGTCAACCTGGGCATGTTGAGTCGCCTGGTTAAGCCGAGTCGCCAGAAAGAAATCATCGAGGGACTCGCGGCGGGCACAGTCGATGTCGTTATCGGCACACACCGCCTGCTGCGCGACGACGTCAAGTTTGCAAACCTCGGCCTGCTGATCATCGACGAGGAACACCGCTTCGGTGTTCGGCACAAGGAAATATTGAAGAAACTCAAGCAGAACGTGGACGTGCTGACAATGACGGCAACCCCGCTGCCGCGAACGCTGCAGATGTCGCTGACCGGGCTAAGGGACATCTCTGTCATACAGACGGCGCCTCCGGGAAGACGCAGCATCCGGACGATGATAACCCGCTTCTCGAAGCGGGTTATCGGCGAGGCTATCCGGCGAGAGTTGCAGCGCGGCGGGCAGGTCTTCTTTCTTCACAACTGGGTGCGTTCCCTGCCGTCTATGCAGCGCTACCTGGAGAAGATCGTTCCCCAGGCTCGTTGCGGGCTGGCCCATGGCCGGATGCACGAAAGCCAACTGGAAAGAGTCATGAGCGATTTCGTCGCGCACAAGCTCGACGTGCTTGTGTGCACCTCAATAATAGAATCAGGTCTGGATATACCCTCGGCCAATACCATCATAATAAACAGGGCGGATCGATTCGGGCTATCCCAGATGCACCAGATTCGCGGCCGCGTGGGGCGTTCGAGCGAGCGCGGATATGCCTACCTTCTGATACCGGGCCTGTCGGCCGTGACGGCGGATGCTCGCCGACGGCTCGAAGTTCTTACGGACTTGAGCGATCCCGGTGCCGGCTACCGTATAGCGGCCGAGGACCTGGAGATACGCGGGGCCGGCAATCTTCTGGGCAAAGCCCAGTCGGGACACATTGCCGCCGTCGGATTCGATCTATACAGTCGGCTTCTCGAGCGCGCAGTAGCCGAGGCACGTGGCAAGGGTGCCGCAGGATCCGGGGAGCCGGAGATGTCCCTGCCTGTGGCCGGGTTGATTCCCGAAGACTACGTGCCGGAACTGGATCAACGCCTGGCCCTCTACGCCCGCCTCAGCCGAGCCGCAAGCGAGGAAGAGGTGTTCGACCTGGAGCAGGAAATTGCAGATCGCTACGGACCCGAGCCTCACCAGGTGGAGAGCCTGTGCGAGTTGACTGCGATAAAGGTGCTGCTCAGAGATGCCGGTGTGGCTTCGCTGGAGATGCGCGGCGGAGAACTTCACGTCAGGCCGGGGGCTTCTTCACGGGTGGACGTAGAGCGCTTGGCCCGCCTGGCCCAGGAACAGGCGGAACGTATTACCCTGAGCCCGGATGGTCTGATCACATTCAGGCTGGATCCGCAAGAAAGACAGGAGATCTTGCAGGCGTCCCGCCGGCTAATCAATGAGCTATTCAGACAGGCGTGACTTCTTCGAAGATCGGGGCAGAGAGGGGAGCCGGAGCGCCAATGGCGATCGTGCGCACCAGACGATCGAGGCGCTCGCGGGTTTTCTTGGTGCATTCGGCGAAACGTACTCCGAAGCCACCGCCGGGTCGTTGCCAAGCCACTTGCCCGGGTAGATCGATGGGCTCTTTTTCTCCGGGCGGGTAGAGTCTGAAGAGGATCGTCGATCCCAGTTCGGGTGGGCGTTTGCCCTTGACGAAGAGTCCCCCGGAGGAGATGTTTCGCGTGTAGTCGACGACGAAATCGGTCGTGGTTTGGTAAGTTACCTTCATGGTCGTCTGGTAGCGCAGGTTCTTGCGCTCTTTGTCTGCGGCCCAGACTCGCGGGGCGCCCAGCAGGCTCTCGCGTTTCTCTACTTCGCTTGCGGGAAACCCGATGCCTGCGATCTTTCCGCCCGGATTATCCTCTCGACACCACAATACCAGACCCTTGATGGATACTTCGATCTTCTCTTCGACGCAGCGCACCCGCAGCAAGACCATTTCGCCGATCTGCACCTCGTCGGTGATCGTAACGATTAATCCGCCATGAGGGGATTCAGAAAGGAAGTGCTTGTTGAGCTCTGCACGGTTTTCGTACTCAACACCCAGCCGACGAAGCCCGTGTAAAAGATCTTCATTCATCTATCTTCGCCCCCGTAGATCACACCAATTATTTCATGTCAAATCGCAAACATTCTGATTTTTTATCAGCCTTCGGACAGATGGTCAAGAGGAGTCGGCATCGAATGTGCATGCTCGGATAAAAAATGATTGTATGCATTGAGCAAGCCCGCACTTGATAAAACCTGTTTTTTGGCCCGCGGCAAAGGACAGACAAGCCGCAACCTGCGCCCGTCGCCGGGGTGCAGCAGTTCGATCAACCAAGCATGCAAAAAAAATTGATCTTTGAGGCCGCTGACATCCCGAGTGGCTCCGTACAGGTCGTCACCCGCCAGTGTGTGTCCCAGGTGGGCCAGGTGAGCGCGCACCTGGTGCCGAAAACCCGTAAATGTTTTCACTCGGCACAGTGTGAATCCATCCGCTTGCGCGATCTCCTCCACGATTGTCCTGGCCGGACGGACTCCTCGCAATGGGCGATCTCCTGAGCAGACGCTTACGCGCTTCGAGCGTCGGTAGCGAGCACCAAGCGCAACGTCAACCTCAACCCTGCCCTGTAAACATCCCTCGGCCAACGCCAGGTACTCCTTTTGAACCCTGCCGCCGCTGAATGCCTCACGCAGCGTATCGTAAGCCGCCTGCGTCTTTGCTGCCAGTAACAACCCGGATGTCGAGCGATCGAGGCGATGGACGAAGGCCGGGGCCCGAGCGTCACCAATCTCGCTGAGCCGCGGGCGCTCGGGCAACAGGCGACTCAGAACAGAATCTTGGGAATCAGAACTCGACGGAAACACGTGCAGACCCGCGGGCTTCTCTACCGCAAGAAGCAGGTCGTCTTCCATGATTACCCGAGGCGGGATCAGTGTTTTTCCCCGGAGATTTCACCGGCATCCGTGTCGCCGGTGCCCCCGTCCGGTTTTACTTGTGAATTGTCCGCTTGTGGCATGGAAATTTCGATTGGGCCGCCGTTCTGCTCGACCAGAACCCAGGCTTCGTTCTTTTGCTCCCAGACTTGCTCGACTGTCTCATCCCTTAACACGGTAGAAGGCATCTTGTAGTACTTGAGACGCACTCGAATCTTGGCGCGCTTGCCGCCTTGTGAGAGCGTGACGTCGCGGATCTCCCAGTCTGTGATGTTGAGGTCCTTTTCGTTGTCCTCCAGGGAATTCAGGAATTCCTTGGAGCGCCGCGGATCGACGCGCGCCGCCGCGCTCTTGAAGTACTTCCACCTCAGATCGTGATGAAACAACTTGACCACTCCCTGAAGATCACTGTCTGACGGTCTGGTTACCGAGGCGCAGCCGGATGCGCAGAGCAGCGCCAGACAAACCAGGGCAATTGCTTGACCGTGTCGCGGCCTGCGTGTTAGGCACGATTGGAGGTGAGAAACATGAGCGACTGCATTTTTTGCAAGATTCGCGACGGCATTATCCCTGCCACAATCGTCCATCGGGACGCGTTGTGCTTGGCTTTTGAGGATATCAACCCTGCGGCGCCCAGACATGTCGTTATCATTCCCACCCGGCATATCGCCACGCTCAACGAAATTAGCTCGGAAGACGCAAAGGCCGTCGGACATATCTTCGAGATCGCGGCCGAGTTGGCAGCCAGGTTCGATATCGCCGCCAGCGGATTCCGCGTGGTTGCCAACTGCAACGCCGACGGAGGGCAAGAAGTTTTCCATGTTCATTTCCACCTCATGGGGGGAAGGAAGTTCGCCTGGCCTCCGGGCTGACGGGCTTCAGTCTCGTTCCCCGTCGACCAGCAGGTGGTAGTTGACCACTCCCGCGGCGCTGAAGTAGGTCAAGACAAATGCCAGCATCAGCGAGAAGACCGCCAGTAGTGTCAATCCTACCAGCCAGCCGGCAATGCTGAACTGCCAGCCGGGACCACTGGCCGCCTGGAACATCATCAGCATCGCATCGGGCATGATCATTACCAGGGCGCCGAATAGAGCGGCCGGGACGGCCAAAAAGACACTGCTCAAATCGGCTCCCATGGCCTTTCCTCCGACCCAGCCGATACCTCCCATGGCCACGGTAACGACCATGCCCAGAAGCATTAACAACAGATACGCACAGGCTGCCGCAACCAGCACATCCAGTAAATAGCGGCCAATATTGTTCCTGATAAGCGCGATTGCCCGCTTGGCCCCAGACCAGGGCCCCAACTGTTCGCGCTGGACGGCGGGCAGGTAAGAAAATGTGATCAGCACGAAAAGTATGGCCAACAACACCGAGACGAAGGCCGCCGTGAAAGAGATCGGAAAGGTCAGACCGTAGACGATCGGCCCGGCGTAAGGAATTCTGCCGATCAGGGCGATCACGGCAATCACTACACAGCCTGCCAGAACGCCGATCACGAACAGGAGGGGAGTTCCCAGTACGGTAAGTGGATTGCCGGTTACGTATCCGATTCCCTCGCGAAGCGGCAGGTGTTTGCCTTCTTCCATTTCGCGGTCGGCAAGGTGAGATGTCACGCCCATGCCCAGGATCACAAGTGCCCAGAAGATGACAGCTCCTAAAATAAGGCCAATCATTACACCGATGGAGCTTTGCGTTTTGACTCCCAGCCAGCCGAGTCCAGAAAAAAGCAGACTTCCGGCAAAGACGGCCGCGCCTGTTACCAGAAGTTTCCTGAAGTCAAGCGGCACCGCCAAGGCGTAAAACAAATCCCTGAAGCGAAAACCGGCGGTCTTTGACGTGGCCCCGGGTGCAGAGCCGCTTTTTCCCGTACCGATGGCGGCCAGGTACCGCCCGGTTAGCGTGCCTGATGGACGTTTCTTGGGTTTTTTCTTTGCCTTCGGTTCGGCAGGGGGCGTGGCCGGCGCCTCGGCCTGATGCCCCTCGATCGGCTGTTCCTTGGCCGGCTGCTCCTCTGCCGGTTGCTTCTCGGCAGCATCTGGCACGGGTGTATCCTCTTCCGCTACCGATACCCTAGGCGGCTCTTTTGCCTTCTTGGACGAAACCTTGCTGGCGGTACCGGTAATTCTCTTGTGGCGTGGTGGCTTGATCGTAATGTTGAATCCGCATTTTTCGCAAGTCACCGACATACCTTCGGGGGGAATACCCTCATCGGGCCTCGCGTACTTGCTGCCGCATCCGGGACAGAAATATCGCACGTTTAATCTCCTCTGAAATTGTTTAAGCTGCGCTATCGGCAAACAGTAGCGCCGCAAAAGACGCGGCACAAGCTTAATCAGGGGCAGCGCAGCAGCGACATGTCGGGTTTCTATCGCAGATCGAGCTTGAGAGTGAACGTCTCCCCTGCCTTGATTTTTATTGTACGGTTGTCTTCCTTGCCGGTGCGATCGCATTTTACGCGCAGCCTGTGGGTGCCCTCGTATATGCCGATGTCTCCCAGGGGGGTCACTCCCTTCCGTACGCCATTGATGAATACGGTGCCGAAAGGTTTGACAAATATGCGCAAGAACCCTTTTGAAAACTTCTTGCGCAGGGTTTGCTTCTTGCCCGGCATGATGCGGATCCGTTCGCGGTGTATGATCCCGGCCGAGGAATTGGTCAGCTGCACGACATGTGGACCAGGTTTCAGATCGATCGCACCGTCTAGTGGGGTAGAACCGTAACTCACTCCGTCGACGGCGACTTCGGTCCAGGGCTTGGAAAAAACCATCAGCGAGCCGTTTGTGGGTTTCTCTACCACGGCCACTTGCGTACCGGCGTCCGGGGGCTGGACAGGTTGCGTAGGATGACCCGAGGGTTCGACGACGCGTCGGCGACGGCGCTTCTTTTTCTTCCTTTGATATGTATGGTTGCGGCTGGTCCCATTGTCGGCCCCGACAGCAACCGTAACTTTGTCGGCGGTCGGCCTGATGCCGGCGTCTTTTACATCGAGATGCGTATCCGCTTGTGCCACAATACCGGCGTCCAAGGTTACGGGAGTGGGTTCTTCAACTCCGGAAACGACGATGGCCATTCCCGCGTCTGTATCCGAGGAGCCGTTTCCGTGCCCGAAAGAGAAATAGGCCGCGGCGGCACCACCAATGATCACCAGGACAAGAAGCACTCCGGTAATCAGCATTTTCCTTTGCCCTTGCGCTCCGGTCTTTCTCGTGCCGGGTCGTGGAAGGGTCTTATCCGGCTCTTCTACTCGGTCTTGCACTAACGGCCGAATGACATTCGAAGGAGTCAGCATGGTAGGCGCTTCGTCTTCTTTTGACGTCAAGTCGACCAGGGGCCGGCTGCCCGTAGCCATTCGCGGAACCGGAACAGGTGGAGGCGGCAGTGGCCGCGAAGTCGGTGTCTTGGCCGATTGTGGAACGTTTGGACGTGAAGGCGTCTTTTTGACTGGAGAAGGGGTGTGCGCCTTGCCCCCGGCTACAGGTTCATCGAACAGGGAGGGTCGCGAGGGAGTCGGCACCGAGTAGCCCACCAGCGAATCGGCCTGCGGCAACACCTCACGAAGGAAATTCGACAATGCATAGCTGTCGACCATGGCCCTGCGGTTGGCCAGAAAATTCTCCAGGTCGGCGCGCATCTCTCGGGCGGATTGGTAGCGTTGGCGCCTGTCTTTCTGAAGCGCGGTCAGAATGATCTTGGCCATGGCCTCTGGAAGATCAGGAACATATTCGCGCGGATCGGTTGGAAGGGACTGGACAATGCCCATCATCAATTCAAGTTCGGTTTCTCCCTCGAATGGTCGGCGGCCGGTTGCGAACTCGAACATGACGATACCGAGCGAGAAGACATCCGAGCGCCTGTCGAGACCGCTCTTTTGGGTTATTTGCTCGGGCGACATGTAGGCGGCCTTGCCCTTGAGAGAGGTTGTGCGGGTATGATAGATATTCCCGGCCGCCTTGGCGATACCGAAGTCGAGTACCTTGACCACACCGTCGTAGCTCAGCATCAGGTTTTGGGGACTGACGTCACGATGGATCAGGTTCAGAGGTGTGCCGTCCGGATCGGTGAAGTTATGGGCGTATTCCAGACCCTCGCAGGCGTAAGAAAGGATCTTGGCCCCGTATTCCAGAGGGAAAGGCATTTTCTTCTTGTTGCATGCCTTGACCACCTTCGACATGCTCGATCCCTGCACGTACTCCATCGCCAGGAAAAAGTTTTTCTTCACCTGGCCCAACTCGAATATTTGCACAAGGTTGGGGTGATTGAAGCGGGCAACCAGCCTGGCCTCGTCCAGGAACATAGTGACAAAGTCATTGTCCTCGGTCAGGTGTGGAAGAATGCGCTTTATTGCCACGTGCTTCTTGAAGCCTTCGGGCCCGACATGGGTGGCCAAAAAGATCTCTGCCATGCCTCCGATGGCAATCTTTCTGACCAATTCGAATTTTCCGAACTTCTCGCCCATGGTAAAACCTTTGAATGATGTTCTTATACCAGACTGAACCGCAATAGTAAAAAAACGCGCTGCTCAATAACGTTAGACGTTTGACAGTCCAGCGGGGCCTCCGTAGACTCCAGGTGCTCGGCCCGAAAACTAGTTTCAAAGGATGTACACATGCCAACCGGCAAATCCACAAGGACAACTTCTTCTCCTGGCCGGACCAACGCTGTGCATGAATCTTCATCTCCGTTGGATCCGCGGGTGCTGGCCAAGCTGAAGGGGTTGAAACTTCAAGTGGCACGGGTTGTTGAGGGAGTGCTGGCCGGGTTGCATCGCTCGCCGCGCCACGGGGAGAGCGTGGATTTCGCCGAACACAAGGAATACTCTCCGGGAGATGATCCGCGTCGCCTGGACTGGCGGCTTTTAGGTCGATCGGATCGCTACTACGTCAAGAAGTACGAGGCCGAGGTGAATCTTAAAGCCATGCTGGCACTGGATCTTTCCGCCTCCATGGGCTACGGGTCCGGATCGTTCACCAAGGCGACCTACGCAGCTCTTCTGCTGGCTTCGTTGGCTACAATCCTGCTGCGACAGGGTGATGCCGTAGGTCTCAGCTTGCAGTTTGGCTCCCGACCAATTTACATCCCTCCGCGGGGACGCCCGGATCACCTGAACGACATCGTCGGGGCGATCGAAGCAGCTCACCCGATGGGTCCCACTCGCCTGCGTGAGGTGGCCAGTCGGTATATCGAGAGCATCGGCCAGCGCGGCATGCTGGTATTGTTTTCCGACCTCTTCGATCCCGATCCGGAAATGTTTGCCAGCCTGAAGATGTTGGCAGCCAGGGGTCACGAAGTGCTCGTTTTTCACGTTCTTGACGGGGACGAAATCGATTTTCCCTTTGAGGATCCGGCAGTATTCGAATCAATGGAGGATGAGCGTTCGTTGCTGGTGTTTCCGCGCCAGTTGCGGGATGCCTACACTCAAGAGATGAGCGCCTTTCTCGATACTACTCGCAGGGCATTGTCCGAAGGGGGCCTGACCTATGAGCTGGCGCGGACCGATGAACCTCCGCATCAACCGCTCATCAGGCAGCTTTCAAATCGTGCCAACGGTTGCGGAAGAAAATCTTCCACTGCCGGGCGGATATCGTAGAGGAAATGAGTACACTCGTATTTACTCGCCCGGAGATGTTGTGGGGCCTGGCGGCAGCGTCGCTGCCGTTGATTATTCACCTGATCAATCGCCACCGCGCCAACCGCCGCCCATTTGCCGCCATGGACTTTCTCCTAAGAGTCAAGCGCCGTTCCGCTCGTCGTATCCTGTTACGGCATATTTTATTGCTCGTGGCGCGCACATTGTTGATAGCGAGCCTGGTCATCGCCGCCGCCGGACCCACGTTGCGGGCGCGTGAGTCTCTCACGCGAAGGGGACCCCGTACCACGGCCCTGATAATCGACTTGTCACTCAGCATGCGAGCCTCTTTTTCAGGGCGTACTTTCTTCGATGCGGCTATCAAGCGGGCCAGGGCCGTTGTGCGCGAGATGCTTCCAGGCGATCGCATTTGCCTGCTGAGTTCAGGAGTATCGTGCAAAGTAATTGTGCAACCCTGTTCGGATTCAGGCAGCGTCATTCTGGATGCCATCGATCGGCTTACGCCACAGTGGGGTTCGTCGGATTTAACGTCAGCCCTGCAGAAAGCCAGTGAGCTTCTTGATTCTCAAAAAGATGAAACTCACGTACAGGCGCGTATTTTAGTGCTTACAGACGCCTGTGCACATGCTTTCGGCGGGTCACCCGATTTTGGCTCTGGGTTGCCGCCCCGGGTAGAGATTGAGAATGTGGTGCCGGACGCCGTGCGCGACAATCTTTCGATCGCAGAGGTCACACTGCGCACCGAGGCCCATTATCTGGAGGTCACATCACAAGTGGCTTCATACGCAAACAAGAATTTTGAAAGTGTTCCCTTGCAGGTGAGTGCAGGGGATAAAATACTCGCGCGTGGCTTCGCCGATCTTCCAGCCGGTGGCCGGATGGCGAAAACGTTCAACATCCAGGCGCCCGAACGGGCCGAGATCATTACATTTTTCACAACAGCGCCTGACTCTTTGGCAGCCGACAACAAGCGCCTGGTTCACGCTTCTGGCAGGCTCCAGATTCACGCTCTTTTGGTCAACGGAGACATGCGGCCGGTATTGCAACGGGACGAACTGTTCTACCTGGAAAACGCACTCTCGCCGGCCGGTGAGGCGGCTTCTGGAATCCGTTTCACAAGTGTTACGCCGGATCGTTTCAGTAAGGAGTCTCTTGAGGGTATCGATGTGGTATTTCTGGCAAATGTTTCCTACCTGTCGCCGCAGGCCGTTTCCGGCCTGCGTTCTTTCGTGAGCGCGGGCGGCGGGCTGTTCATTTCGCTAGGCGCCCGGGTCGACATTGAACGGACCAACCTGATCCTGGGTGATCTGCTGCCCTGGCCGCTAAGGGACGTAGTCGCACTTGGGCCGGCCGACCCCGATGGAGTTCACCGGCAAGGGATTGCTTTTGCAGATGCCCGCCTCGATCACCCAGCTTTGTCGGTTTTCGACGGACAGGCCCTGTCCGCCTTGTTGGCCGTACGAAGCTGGAGGATTGCCATTCTCGATCCAGGCAGGGCTAAGCCGGGAAGCACAGTGCTGTTGAAGTACAAAAACGGCGCGCCGGCTCTGATTCAGGGCTCTCTGGGAGCCGGTCGGGTGATGCTGTTTACTTCGACGCTCGATCGCGACTGGAACTCCTGGCCGGCCAGAGCCAGCTATCTGCCTTTCATCCAGCGAACCTGTGCCTACCTTGCCGGTCGCCTGGAAAAGCGAGCCCCGCTGGAAGCCGTCGTCGGTGATACTGTTCGTTTTCCTCTCGTCCCGGAATCTGACGGCTATAGACTCACGGCCCCGGATGGAGCGCGTTTTGATCTGACGACCGCAACACAGGCGATGGGCGAGCAAGAAGCGGCTGCTGCTGCACCGGGGCACGGCCCCGCCGCCGTGTCCCGGAATGTGTCGCCGCAGATTCTTTTCTCCAAGACCTATCTGCCCGGCTGGTATCAGATCGTTCCGATAAAGAACGGTCTCGCGCTGCACCCTGGAGCGATGCCGGGGATGATAGTCCACCTGCCGCCGCGTGAATCCGACCTGCGATCGATCTCGCCAGGCGAAATGAAATCTTCCCTGGGAGAACAAGCGAGTCTGATCCTCGATCACGACGCCGGCTCGCTTGCACGTTCACGCGTTGAGTGGTTCTTGCTTCTGGCTCTCGCGCTTCTGTTGTTGGAAGCGTTTCTGTCGAGGAAATAGCAGAGGAGCGGCCGAAACTAGTATTGAAAAAAACGCGATGATCTGTTACTGGTTCGTGCCTTAGCTTGGGCGATTCCGAGGTGAAATGTGATAGTAGTGAACAACATTCTCGATTGCATTGGCAAAACTCCGATGATCAACCTGGCCATGTTCGGCTTGCCGCACGTTTACGCCAAGGCCGAACTGATGAACCCCGGCGGCAGCATCAAAGATCGGGTGGCCCGCTACTTGATTGAACAGGCCGAAAAGGAAGGCACTCTAAAACCCGGCATGACGATCGTCGAGGCCTCTTCCGGCAATACCGGCATCGGGATCAGCATGGTGGGAGTACTCAAAGGCTATCGCGTAATCATTATCATGCCGGAGAACATGAGCGAGGAGCGCCGAAAGATAATCCGAGCCTTCGGCGGCGAGTTGGTCTTCACCTCGGCCGAAGGATCCCTGACCGAGGCAGTCGACAAGGTCAACGAGATGCAGCAAGCCGATGCAAAAGTCTGGGTGCCGCAGCAGTTCGAGAATCCAGGCAACCCCGAAGTGCACTACCTCGAGACGGCCGCAGAGATTTGGGAGCAAATGGACGGCAAGATCGATGCATTCGTGGCCGGCGTAGGTAGTGGCGGCACTCTTTCAGGCGTGGGGCGCTTCCTGAAGGAAAGAAACCCGGACGTGCGCATAGTTGCCGTGGAGCCCAAGAACTCTGCGGCCCTGCTCGGCCAGGAGCCCGGCCTGCACCAGATCCAGGGCATTGGCGACGGTTTTATTCCTCCCGTGTTGGACGTTTCGCTTATCGATGACGTTTCGGTCGTAACGGACGAGGAAGCAATTGAGACCGCCCGCGGTCTTGCTCGCCAGGCGGGTTTGTTGGTGGGCACATCTTCTGGGGCCAACGTCTGGGCCGCATCACGCGTATCTCACAAACCGGGCGGCGAGCGCCGCGTGGTGACCGTCCTGCCCGACCGGGCAGAACGATATTTCTCGACAGCGTTAATATAAAGAACGCACAAGCATTACTCGAGCCTGTCACCAACCTTGATCTGCCTTCCCGAGATGAAGGCTTTGGCCGAGATACGCTTCTTTCCCTCAAGTTGCAGTTCTTCCAGGCGAAGCAGGCCGCCATCGCCCGTGCCGACCAGAATGTCGGATCCGCTGGCTTGTTGCACGTCGCCCGGCTGGACGCGGCACTCGAGAGTTGCGAGTGAGGTTCTGTGCAACTTGAGTGCTTTTCCTCGCAGGCTCGTTTGAGCCCCGGGCCAGGGCTGCACTCCTCGAACGAGATCGTGGATCTTGCCGGCCGGCCGGCTCCAGTCGATTCGCCCGTCCTGCTTGCGCAAGGCCGGGGCCCAGGTCGCTTTGCCTTCCTCTTGCGGCTTGGCCTCGACTTTCCCCTTGTCCAACAGACCCAAAACGGTAACAAGCAACGCGCCTCCCAGCTCGGCCAGCCGCTCACCAAGCTCGACGGCAGTCTCGTCGGGAGAGATGATCGTCTTTTGCTGAAGGATGATATCACCATCATCCAGGCGCGGTGTGACTTCGACTATGCTCACACCGGTTTCTTTGTCGCCGTTAATAATTGCCCACTGGATCGGGGCCGCGCCTCGATAGCGGGGCAGGAGCGAGGGATGAACATTTATAAAGCCCAGGCGCGGAATCGCAAGCAGGCTTTCCGGCAATAGCTGGCCGAATGCAAAGACGACGCCCAGATCCGGATTCAGCTCCGAAAAACTTTTTTGAAAACCAGGCTCCTTGCAACTGGCAGGCTGAATAACTGGAATATTGTGCTCGTGTGCCCAGCTCTTGGAAGGGGCCGACGAGAGCTTTCTGCCGCGGCCCCGCGGGCGATCCGGTTGGCAGACAATTGCTATTGGCGCCCTGTATGCCGCGAGAAGGACGTCCAGAGCGCAGTTGCAGAAGCCGGGCGTACCAAAAAATGCGAAAGATACTGACATTGTATCAAGAGCTGCCGCCGACAGCGGCCGTTGCGCGGGCCTTTTTCTTCATGCGCCGATCGATCAGCGAGCGCTTCAGGCGCGAGACGCGATCGATGAACAAGATGCCGTCAAGGTGATCGATCTCGTGCTGGACAACGGTGGCCTTGAGACCGGTGGCTTTTAGCTCGACAGGCTTGCCATCGCGATCGATGGCCTGCACGGTCACTTCGGCCGGGCGAATAACCTTCTCGGACTCGTCAGGAAAAGACAGGCAGCCCTCTTCGAATTCGCTCAATTCGGTTGAAGATTCTATTATCACGGGGTTGACGAGCTCGATTAGCTTGGGTGTTCCGTCTCGCTGCTCGACATCTAGAACTATGGCTCTAAGGGCCGCTCCGATTTGAGGGGCCGCCAATCCAATGCCCTTGTTGGCGTACATGCTTTCGGCCAGGTCATTCAGCAGCTTGAGCACTTCGCCGTCAATATCTTCAATCTCGCGGCAGCGCTCGCGCAGCAGGGGATCGGGATAGATACACAGATTTCTCAATGCCATTTTTCATTTACCCCCGTTCATCAATGATTGCTGGTAACCGGCACGCAGCAGATCGTCGGTCAAGACGTCTCGCGCCTCCTCCAGCGTGGTGCGTATCGAGGCGAGCTTTTCTGCCAGCTCATCGAGGGCCGGGTGGGCAAAGTTCATCGGGTGAAACTCTGTGGACAACAACCTGTAAGACGCTTCGACCTCGTAGGCGGTAGCAGTTTCGGAAATGCCCAGAATCTCGAAGTACGAGGCATGGTTTACCTGATCATATTTGGCATCTATTCGGCGACGGGCGATTTCAAGGTTTGTCTTGAGAATTTCCTCATCGTTCTCGGCGCTACCCCGTATTCCCTTGATAGAAACTGTGAGAAGCCCCATCAGAACCCCGGCCAGCAGCACCCTGTAAACCGTGATGGCCGTTTGGCCGGAGAGGAACACAATCTCCTCGATAGGCCGAAGGCCATTGACCAATCCAAGGATACCACGCTCAACCTGTAAAAAACCGGCGCTCTTCGGGTCGGACACCTGTCGCGGTCGCTGGTCAGGTTCAACCGCCGCCAGCAGGCTGGATGGGCTGCCAAGCTTGCGCACCATGCGATCTAGCAGGAATTTGCGTCTGATGCCCTCGAGGATCAACCAGGGAACGGATCGCGCCAGCCTGATCTTCTCGGCATCGGGAGCCATGTCTTGGTAGTACTCCGCCTGACCATCTGTCCATTCGAACAAACCCAGTAAACACTCCTCGAAGTGGCGTCTGACCAGTGGAAAATACTCCTCGGGCCTGAGCAGATTCCTTTCGACCAGATGAGCAGCCAGCGCCCGCGGCGGCCCGATTCCTTTTATGCGCGCTTCGGCATAGGCCGCCCGATCGATGTATCCTTCTCTGAAGAGCATCTCCTCCAGACGATCGGCGGTCTGAGTCGAGCGAACCGCAACCGGTATGCCGCCTTCGAAGAAAACTTCTTTCTGATCGTTGTTGTTTTTGAAAATCACCTGGCCGGTAGTTTCCTGAGACAGCAGACGGAAGAAAAGCGCAGGCACCATTTCTTGCGCCAGATCTGCTCGCGCGGGATCACATGCCGCGAACGGCGCCGGCTCGGAGAGGACTTCATCCTGATCATAGAAATCTTCGTCGCTAGCCCCTATATATGGACTTCTGGTAACCGGCACGCCGCTGTTATCGAGAAGACTTTCACTGCCTTGGTCGACCTTCGTGCGGCGCAGGCGGTTTTTTGCCGAACGGATGGCAAGAGATCTCATGTCAAGAATGGGCGAGGTCTTGGGCTCGTCGAAATCATCATCTGAGGTTAACTGCTGCGATCCCATGGCTGGGCGTAGGTCTGCGGTTTCTTCGCGATGGAAGTCGTCTTCCGGCGGCTGTGATTCGCGGTCTTGCGCGCGCACACTCGCAAGAGACGGCTGCCGTGCTTGTTCGTCACCGGGGCGCGGGGGAAGTCCGGGGATCGTCGGCATCGAGTCGAGGTCCAGCTCGTCTTCGTCCACTGCCTGTTCACGTGCCAGGGTTGCTTCACGTTGAAGCAGTCGCACGAGTTTGTCTCCGGCTCCCGTTGTGGCCGGACGGGATTCCCTGTCAGACGCATCCACAAGATCCACCTGACCGGTTCGGGCTTCCTGAAGTGCATCTGCCCACAGGGATTCTGCCTGCAGCAATTCCTTGTCGCCGAAAGGCTCCATGCTTTTCTGAAATGCTGTCGTAGCTTCCGAACTGACAGCCTCGCCTTTGTCTGTTGGGTGTGCCTGGCGCTCGACTTCAGCGCGAAATTTTCTACTCATCGCTTGCCGGTCACGCAAGTCCGCTTCACGGCGAGCAGTCTCTTCGGCCACGCGGCGGGCCTTGTCTTCGGTAACACGGCGGGCTTTTTCCTCGGCCTCGCGCTGAGCTTTCTCTTCGGCAAGTCGCCGAGCTTTCTCCGCTGCCTCGCGCTGAGCCTTCTCTTCGGCAAGTCGCCGGGCTTTCTCCTCAGCCTCGCGCTTAGCCTTCTCTTCGGCAAGTCGCCGGGCTTTCACCTCGGCCTCGCGCTGAGCCTTCTTTTCGGCAAGTCGCCGGGCTTCCTCCCTGGCCTCGCTGCGGGCCTTTTCTTCTGCTTCGCGACGAAGTCGGTCTTCTTCTTTTCTGCGCGCACTTCTCCTGACCAGCAAGAGATCTTTCCAATCATTCTCCCTGTGCGCCATTACCAGCGCCGTACGGCGAGACTCGACGATTTTTTCTTCTGCCTCGATGCGGGCCTTTTCCTCGGCTTCCAGCCGTGCTCTCTCCTCGGCCTCCCTGCGGGACTTTTCCTCGGCTTCCAGCCGGACTTTCTCCTCGGCCTCCCGGCGGGTCTTTTCCTCGGCTTCCAGCCGGGCCTTTTCCTCGGCCTCCCGGCGGGTCTTTTCCTCGGCTTCCAACCGGGCTTTTTCCGCTTCGTCCTGGTGAGGTTTTTCTTCGGCCTGCTTATGATCTTCTTGTGTCAACTCGCTCCAGGCCTGTGCCTCCTCGGCAAACTCGTCGTGATCTTCGGTAGAATCCAGCTCTTCTTTGATTTCAGCAAAAAGCCTGCTCACATTTGCGCCATGCGAATCGGCGTCGGTACGTTCAACTGCGTCATCATCTTTTGTCTCTTTGGGAGGCGACAGAAAATTTTCGTCGATTTTGTCGAGACGAGGAGGGAAAGCAATACGGACATCCTTTTCTTCCGGCGTCTCCTTACCTCCCGGCGGCAGCAGTCCTCCTACCAGGCTCGGATCTATCTTGTGTCTCAAGGTCGTTTCGCGCTCCAGGGGAATCTCTGAAATGGCAGTTGCTCGCGTGATATTCACTTCTTCATCGGCAGTTGATCCGGATCCGGTCGCGTCATCCGGGAGTTCTTTCTCTTCGCCTGGAGGTTCAAGTAGACCATCTTTGAACGCCTCTCCCAGGTCCATCATGTGCTCGACTTTTTTGGTCAGATCCTTTGGTGCCTTCTTTTCGTGCGCGGCCCGAGATTCTTGACCAGGCGGAGGGGCTACTAGCGTTGTGGCTTCGCGGTCGACGCCTACGTACGTGCGAATCTTCGAAATGACCTTGGAAATCTCAAGAGGCTTTTCGAAGTAGTAATCGCCACCTTCCACCAATGCGTCTCCGAAATTCCTGATTCCTTCGTTACCCGTTCCGATAAGCAAAATAGGCACGAGGTCTCCGCCGTCTATCCCGCGGATTTGGCGGCACAGTTCTATACCCTTGCCTTCTTCGATCTGCAGATCCAGTACTACAAGGGCGGGAGACACGGAAGAGAAGTCACTAAGCGCCCGTGATCCATCATGCATGACTACGGGTGTCCAGCCGGCTTCTTTCACCGAGTCGGACAGGGAATCAGCCGCGCCGTCTTCAAGCGCTAAAATTAGGATCTTGGCCATTGATCATTACCGTGTCACATGCGGAACACCGGTCGAAATCATAGCATGTCCTGAGGATCGACATCAAAAAGAATCTTGGCACCCGTTGGCACCCGGATGCGCTGCTGCACAGTTAAGGCAATTGATTGCAAGTCTCCAATCCGCGACGCCTTTATAAGCATCTGCCAGCGGAAGCGATTACGCAATCTGGCCAGTGGAGATTCCGCGGGTCCGAGCAGCGTAATGCGCCCTTTGCCCTGGCGGCGCAAAGCCTCGGCTACCCGGGAGGCGAGCCGGGAGGTCGCACCCCGGTCGGGGTGGCTGATCCTGACAAGCATGAGCTTTTTCGCCGGCGGGTAGCCCAGCGCCTGGCGGCGGTGCAACTCGCGCTTGAAGAATTCTTCGAAGTTTTGCTCGGTTGCCATTGTAATGCACTCATGTTGAGGCAGGAATGTCTGGATGATTACTCGTCCGGGACGTTTGCCCCTGCCTGCCCTTCCGGCTACCTGCACCAGTAGTTGGAAGGTGCGTTCGTGAGCCCTGAAGTCGGGCAGGTTCAAGCCCAGATCGGCCAGCAGCACTCCCACCAGGGTTACTCCTGGAATATCATGTCCCTTGGTGACCATCTGGGTACCCACCAGCACGTCGGCCCGGCCGCAGGCGAACTCGGCCATCTTGCGTTGAACAGATCCGCGGCGCGCGGTGCTGTCCGAATCAAGCCGCAGCACCCTGGCCCCCGGGAAACGTCGTTGCACTTCGTCTTCGCATTTCTCTGTTCCCAGGCCAAGAAGCTGCATTCTGCCCGAGCCGCAGGCAGGGCATTTTTGGGGCACTGGTATGCTCAACCCGCAGTAGTGGCAGCGCAGCCGTCGTTCACTACGATGGTGAACCAGGGCCACCGAGCAGTTGCGGCAACGTATGCTTTGGCCGCAGTCCTTGCAGAGCGCAAACGATGAAAAACCACGCCGGTTGAGAAACAGGATGGCCTGCTCTCCCCGGTCGAGAGTTTCGGCCAGGGCCTCGGCCAGGGGTAGGCTGATGGTATGCAGCCGTTCGATCGGATCCGACAGGTCTTTCTTCAGGTCGACTACCTCGATGGTCGGCATGGGTCTTTCTTGGATTCGTTCCGATAGGCGCAGCAGCTGAGATCTGCCCGCATTTGCGTGTGAATATGATTCAACGGTCGGCGTGGCCGTACCCATGACGACCAGCGCGTGCTCCTTGCGCGCCCGAACCATGGCCAGGTCTCTTCCGCTATAGGGCAACCGTTCGGACTGTTTGTAAGAAGGATCGTGTTCCTCGTCGACGACGATGACGCCCAGGTTGTCAAGAGGAGCAAAGATCGCCGATCTGGCGCCCAAAGCCACGCGAGCTTCTCCTCTCCGCAGGCGCCACCATTCGCTGAGTCTTTCCGCATCGGTGAGTCCGGAGTGCAGGACGGCCACCAGCGGACCGAAGCGCGCGGCTACCCTGGCAAGCAACTGCGGCGTAAGCGAAATTTCTGGAACCATCAGAATGGCGTTACGCGATAGATCCAGGGCGTGGGCAATAGCCCTGAGATACACCTCGGTTTTGCCGCTGCCGGTTACACCGTGAAGCAGGAAAGCGGCATAGGCTTTTTTGTCCTGCGCTGCGTTCAGTTGATCCAACGCGCTGGATTGGGCGTCCGTCAAGCGCTCGATTTTGGCGGGCAGCGGAAGATCTTCTGTTCGTAGTTCGATTGAATCTTGCCTGTGTGAGAATCGAACCAGCCCCTTTTTCTCGAGTGCTCGCAGGGCTTGACGTGCACTGCCGCCAATGCCGGTAAATCGTGCGACCTCGGCCGCCCCGGATCCTATTAGCGCGTCCAACAGGCGTGCCTGCAATGGCGCACGTTTCGCAACTGTCGTGAGTTCTTCAATAGACGGCTGTTTTGCCAATTCAACAAGAATGCGCTTGGCGGGAACGATCGATTTGCCCGGCCGCTTGAAAGACGGCGGCAGGGCGGCGAAGATCATCTCGCCCGGACGAGAGAGGTAGTAACTGGCTGCCCAGATAAGGATGTCAATCATCGCCTCGCTCAATACGGGCTCTGGGGCCACCAGGCCGGATATCGGCTTGATCTCGATGTCTTCTCGCTCGCTGTCGCAAGCGAGACCGGTGAGGACTCCCCGACGAATTCCCTTTCCGAAAGGCGCATCCACTAGTTGCCCGATACGCGGCGTGTCCGGATATGAACTCGGAATGCGATAGGTGAACTGCTTGTTCACGGGCGCGGCTATCGCTACCTGGACAAAAATATCTTTTTCAGAAGACACCCTGGTTCCTCCGGGATTTTATATCCCAACTATAACCCCAAGCCATGACGGGGAACCACATGCTTTGGAGCAAACACTACCTGATCTTGTCCTGAACAGAGGTGGCCAGTTCTGAAAGCAAACGTATGGCCAATTCGGCGTCTTCCAGCGTGAGAGGGCTCAGGCCGCAGGCGGGCGTAAGCATCGACTGCCTCAAGACCAGATCCCTGTCTAGGCCGCGTTCACAAAGCCCGTCGACCAGCGAGAAAAAGCGCTTTTCTATGGAGGCGGCGCTCTCTGCGTGCAGCATGTGGTTGTTGGGGACGATTCCCCAGGCCACGATCCCGCCCCGGGCCAAGTGCTCACCAATTTCATCGGCATAAACCAGCATGCTCGGGCCGAAGCCGTAGGCGTCGAAGTTGAGGATATCGGCCCCGGCCTCGATGATCATCGACCAGTCGGTGTTGCCGCAAACGTGAACACCGACTGTCGCGTTCTCGCCCTTGAGCGCCTCGATGGCGGCCCCGAGGCGCAAGACGACATTCTCGCGCATCACACCCAGGTAACCCGATGATCCAAAAGCGGCAAGGCTGGGCTCGTCCAAAAAGGCGACCAGCTCACGTCCGCAGGGCCTGAAAAGCCTCGCCAGCCAGCGCGCTTGCAGCGCTACCTGGCGGCCAAGAACATCCTGAAAGGTCTCGTCATAGTATAACGCCCGATCCTGGCTGTCTTTGAGCCCGAGTTGAAAAGACACCGGGCCGATGCACTGGACCTTCACTGCCGGGTATGGCTCAGCCCGAGCAGAAAACTCATGCCAGGCCGTCTCGATGGCCGAAGCGTAAGTCGGGCCAATCGCAAAGGTCTCCAGATCTCCGCTTTGCTCCGCAGCCAGGGCGCGCTCGTAGAAGGCCGCCAGATCGGCCGAACAGTCATTGACGGTGTCCACCCACATCTTTCCGGCAGCATGGTCCACGACCAGACAAGGGAGTCCGCCGCTGTGGGCGTGGACCATGTCTTCCAGAAACGAGCGCCGCGGCAACTCGGGCAAGACCGGCATCTGGGGAAAATTGTCGAGAACCAGGCGTACGGCCCGCTCGGGATCGACGTGCGGCAAGCTGCCGATCATGGTCGCCATGCAACGAGGAGCCCTCATTCGGCTTGTCGCTCTTCTTTAAGGAGCTGCTTGAGCACCCATTTTCCGAGGATTGATTCCTTGTGAACGAATCCATCCGCGCCGCAACTTTCGGCGGCGGCCTCGAGCTCGGCGGCGTCCATGCTGGAGCACAGCACTACCTTGATGTCCGAGAACATCTCGTTGGACTTCACGAAGCGGCAAAAATGCCGCCCATCGACACCCGGCATGATCACGTCCAGTAAAACCAGATCTGGTCGCGTCTTCTGTTTGACGATCAGGCGGGTAGCCTCATCAACGTTGTTGGCCTGTAAGATCTCGAAACCCTTGCCCTCAAGCTCTGCCTCGATCAATTTGGCTGTCTTTTCGCTGTCATCGACGATCAACACGCGCCATGATTTCCCACAAGCGGCAGCGGCGTTCGTCTCATTATTCCCGACGGCACACATGAAAATCTCCCTGTTTTGCCCTTACTCCCGTGATATAAATATATCATGAATTGCAGATGATCTCTAAAAACCGGCCCGACCAGGAAAAAGAGGTGTCTGATAGCGGTTCCGGATTGACAGAAATATCAAGGTGCGATTCAATGCGCAACCGGGGGAAAGTGAAGAGGGCGGTGGAGAGAGCGAAGTGATCGATGACCAAAACAGCGCGCAAGCGAGGAAGAGTGACCTGGTTGTTTTTTTTGCTGGCCCTTTCGGCGCTTGCACGCGCCGATGAGGCCGGATCCACACCACTGTCCGAGCAGGTCAGGGCATTACTCGATGCAATATCTGCGAGTAAGACTCTCACGGGCGTCAAGAAGTCCAAAGGTCCTTTCGTCATCGCCGTGGTACACGACCAGAACGTCCCGACCTTTGTCCTGGCCGCCACCAAGAAGGCCTTCGAGCAAAATAAAAACGCCAAAGTACGCGGGCGTGAGGTCTCAATGGCAATAGTGGCCTTTCGGGATGCCTCAGAGCTAAAAAACAGGCTTGCCAAGCTGCATGCGTCGGCTGTCTTCATCCCGGTCGGCAGCAATCACAGCGTGCGCGTGGTCCTTTCTGTCACCCGGCGCTTGAAAATTCTGTCATCGACTAACGTGGCCGACTATGTACACTGGCGGGGTGTCACACTCGGACTGGACACTTCCGGGGCGACTCATAAAATAATGATCAACCTGGCAAGCTGCCGCGACGAGAAGGTAGAGTTTGAAAAGAAGATCATAGATGGGGCGATAGTTTTCTTCTGAATAAGGAACGAATGACCAAGGAAGGTAGGTGTCTGATGGCTGCCAAGAAAAAAAAGAAGATGCTCAACGAGTTATATAAGATGAAAGCCGGGGGCGAGAAGGTAGTTTGGATCACCTCCTACGACTATCCCAGCGCCCAGTTTGCCGAAGAAGCCGGCGTGGATATGATTCTGGTCGGAGACTCCCTGGGCATGTGTGTCTACGGTTACAAAGGCACCGTGCCCGTCACCATGGACCAGTGCATTGTCCACAGCGAGGCCGTGCGACGGGCAGCGCCGAACACTTTCGTCATCGGCGACATGCCTTTTCTGTCATACCAGGTGTCGTGCGAAGAGGCCGTGCGCAACGCAGGGCGCTTTCTAAAGGAAGCCGACTGCGACGCCATCAAGCTCGAGGGCGGAAAAAGAGTAGTGCCACAGATACGCGCCATTCTGGACGCGGGTATAGTTGTCTGCGGGCACATTGGTCTCACCCCTCAAAGCTCGGGACAGCTCGGCGGCCACAAGGCTCAGGGCCGCACGGTCGAGTCGGCCAAGCTGCTGATCGAAGACGCGCTGGCCCTGCACCAGGCCGGCATTCAGCTTCTGTTGCTCGAAGCGGTTCCGCCCGAGGTGGGAAAGTTCATTACCGAGCTGTTGCCCATCCCGGTTTACGGTATCGGAGCCGGCATGTACACAGATGGACAACTGTTGATCATCAGCGATCTGATCGGCCAGTTCCAGGCTTTCACTCCCAAGTTCGTCAAAAAATTCGCCAACGTAGCAGAGGTGGTGACAGGAGCGCTACGCGACTACGGCGAAGAAGTGCGCGCCGGCACTTTCCCGAAAGACGAGCATTGTTACCACATGATTGAGGGAGAGTTTCCCGAGTTCGAAAAAATGGTAACCCAGTTTGTGAAACCGGATTGAGAGGGGAGATACAATGTCAGACCTGAGAAACAGACTACGTATCCCGACCGCGCACGTCGAGGCCATCAACGACTTCATGCTGGATCCGAAAAACGAGATCGTTACCTCCGTGATCAAACTGGTTGAGAAGTTCGGCGGCCCGGAAGAAATTAACCGCAAGGCCAATGAATCACGCAAGTTCGAGAAACTGATGAGCCGTCTGAAAGACTCCGGGTCGCCCTACCTGGCCGATGTTGAGTGGCTAGTAGAGCAACGCGACAAGGGCGCTTTCGTCAAGAGAGCCGACTATATGAAACGAATACTGGGAGACAAGACGGTTACGCTCGACGAGAAAAACGCGGTCACGCTCGAAATAAGCGCTCTGCAGTATTTTCCCTTTCTGATTGCCGAGGCCAAAGAGGCAATCGACAAGAAGAACCTCATGCCCGGGCGCTATATCCGGGTACGCAACATGAAAGAGCAAGTCGAGGACAAGGCGGACATCCTGGCGGTAGCGGCCGCCATGCAGGTAGTCGGGGCGAGCTACGTCGAGACCCTGGACACCAAGGGCACCGACGGTTCCAATATTCACCTGGGCGGTCCCGAGACCATCACCGGCTACTTCGGCGGAGTAGGCCAGCCCAACCAGCACGCCCTGCAGTGGGCCGAAGAGTTTCTGCACTACTACACCGAGTACGGCATCCGCCAGGTTCTCAACATCAACCCGGGCACGGTGCTGATCGGCTACCTGTTACACAAGCTAGGCATCGACAACGAGTTCAAGATCTCGGTTTACATGGGTAATGACAACCCCTTTTCCGTGCTGTGGACCCTGATTGGCGCCAAGCTGTTTTCCCGAGAAGACAACACGACTTCGCTGATCGGCTTCAATCTGGCCAACTCGGTTGACAACGATACCATTCGCGCAACCTCGAAGATCCGTGCAGCGCTGGGCTTCGAGAAGGTTGTGCGCATCGAGCATCACATCGTCGAGACCTACAAGTCGATCGTGATACAGCCCTACGATCGATTAGAAGAGCTGATTGAGGTGGCAGCCGAAGTTCCCAATATCTCGGCCAAGCACGAGGGCGGAGTGCCCGAGGTAGACAAAAACCTCGACCACCCCTCCGACATCCTGGACTACTTCATGCCCAAGGCGGATGTCGAGGAACAAGGCCTGATGCCGGCTCTCGAGCGCAACTATATCGAGAAGCACCGTGCGCTGAACCGCACCGCCGAGGCCCTGACCAGGGCTGGAATTAGCGTCGTCTGCGCCCAGAACCTTCATGTTTAGACAGGTTTCAGGGAGATATCATGAGCGAGGAAGACAGGATGACCGCGCATCTGCCGCCGAAAAAATTTTCTGAAAACGCGTGGATTTCCTCCATGGATCAATACCGCGAGATGTACGAGCGTTCCATTAATGATCCGGAGGGTTTCTGGGCCGAACAGGCCGAAAAATTCCACTGGCACAAGAAATGGAGCAAAGTACGCAGCTTCGACTTCAAGAGTGATATCGAGATCAAGTTCTTCGAGGGCGCACAGACGAATATCACCTACAACGCGCTCGACAGGCATGCGGCCGGGGACAAGAAAGACAAGTTAGCCATAATTTGGGAAGGCAACGAGCCCGGCGAGGTCAAGAAATATACCTACGCGGAGCTAAAGGACGAGGTCAGCCGCTTCGCCAATGTTCTCAAGAAAAAAGGCGCAAAGAAAGGCGATCGAGTCAGCATCTACATGCCCATGGTGCCCGAACTGGCTATCGCCATGCTGGCCTGCGCACGCATCGGTGCCATTCACTCCATAGTCTTCGGAGGTTTTTCGCCGGAGGCCCTGGCCGATCGAATTGTTGATTCGAGCTGTTCAATCTTGATAACGACCGACGGCACGTTCAGGGGCAAGAAACCGGTAGGCCTCAAGACGAACGCCGACCAGGCCATGAATATTTGTGAAAAGCGCGGTCACCAGGTCGAGCACTGTATCGTCTGCCGGCGAGTGGGCCCTGACAAGGGCCTATATTATGAGATGAAACCCGGGCGTGACGAGTGGTGGCATGAACTCATGCAAGACGCCTCGCCCGAGTGCCCGGTAGAGTGGATGAATGCCGAAGATCCCTTGTTCATTCTCTACACATCCGGGTCGACTGGCAAACCCAAGGGCGTCCAGCATACGGTCGGCGGCTACATGGTCTATACCGCCACAAGCTTCATGAACATTTTCGATTACCACGACCAGGACATCTTCTGGTGCACCGCCGATATCGGCTGGGTGACCGGTCACAGTTATATCGTATACGGCCCCCTGTGCGCCGGGGCGACCAGCCTGATGTTTGAAGGCGTGCCCACCTATCCAGACCCCGGCCGTTTCTGGGACGTGGTCGACAAGCACAAAGTCACCATTTTCTACACGGCCCCGACCGCCATCAGGGCCATCGCCCGGCAGGGAGACGAGCACGTCAATAAGCGCGACCTGAGCTCGCTCAGGCTTTTGGGTTCGGTCGGCGAGCCGATCAATCCCGAGGCCTGGAACTGGTATCACCGGGTAGTGGGCAAGGGCAACTGTCCCATAGTCGACACTTGGTGGCAGACCGAAACCGGCGGGATCCTGATCAGCCCGTTTCCCGGGGCGACCCCACTGAAACCTGGGTCGGCCACTTTCCCTTATTTCGGGGTCATTCCGGCGATTCTCGACGAGAACGGCAAGGAGATCTCCGGCGCCGGGCAGGGCATGCTGTGCATCAAGGAACCCTGGCCGGCCATGGCGCGCACGCTCTACGGAGATCACAAACGCTTCAAGGAAACCTATTTCAGCATGTTCGCGGGTTATTACTTCTCGGGCGACGGATGCCGACGCGACGGGGACGGCTATTACTGGATTACGGGACGAGTGGACGACGTGATCAACGTTTCCGGCCATCGCATGGGAACGGCCGAGGTGGAAAGCGCTTTGGTCAGCCATCCCAATGTTGCGGAAGCTGCCGTGGTCGGATTCCCGCACGACATCAAGGGACAGGGTATTTACGCCTATGTGACCCTGAACGCAAACATCGAGAAGTCCGACGAGCTGAAAAAGGAACTGGTCAAGCACGTGCGCGCCGAGATCGGGCCGATTGCCTCACCGGACGTGATCCACTGGGCCGACGCACTGCCCAAGACTCGCTCCGGAAAGATCATGCGGCGCATCCTGAGAAAGATCGCGGCCCATGAGGCCGACCAGATCGGCGACACCTCAACCCTGGCGGATCCAGAGGTAGTTCAGAAGTTGCTAAGCTCTTTCGGCAAGTAGGCAATCATCGGGGGAAATTTGGCATCTTCGGAAAACTGGCGAAGCCGACTGCGGGCCAAGCTGGTCACGCCGCAAAAGGCTTTGTCGCATATAAAGAACGGGCAAACCATCTTCGTGGGTTCCGGGGCGGGGGAGCCGGAGCTTCTCACCAAAACGCTCGCGGAAATGGCGGACGATTTCTGGGATGTCGAGGTAATCCATCTCACCGCGGCCAGTGATGAATCCATCCTGGCCCACCCAGACCTGGTTGAGCACTTTCGCTACAATACTTTTTATATCGGGCGCGGTATTTCGGCCGCGTTGGCCGCCGGTAACGCCGACTATACGCCGATGAATATTAGCGAGTTGCCCGCTGCCATTGCGGACGGCACCGTAAATATCGACGTTTCGCTGATTCAGGTATCTCCCCCGGATGATTCGGGTATGTGCAGTTTGGGAACATCCGTGGATGCGTCCAGAGCTGCGGTGGAACATGCTAACTTGGTCATCGCCCAAATCAACGAGAACGTTCCGCAGACGATGGGCAACTCGATGATCGCTCTCGACAAGATCGATCTACTGGTCGTGGGTGATTTGCCGCTGATCGAAGTAGCGCCTCGCGAGATCGATGCGGTTTCGCTTACCATCGGCCGCCATGTTGCCGGTCTGGTCGTTGATGGAATGTGTCTACATCTTGATCGCGGTTCGATTAGTGCCGCGACAATGCGCTACCTGGATACCAAGAGGGATCTGGGAGTGCACACCGAGGTTCTGACGGACGATATATTGCGCCTGATCAATTCGGGGGCGGTGACAAACGCCAGAAAGAATGCAAACAAGGACAAGACCGTAGCGACAATGGTGCTTGGCTCACTGGAGCTATATAAGACAGTCGATCGCAATCCCTTATTCAGCATTCTGCCGATCGACCTGGTCAACGATCCGGCAACTATTTGTAAGAACGACAACATGGTCGCTGTTCAGGAGATCCGCGAGATTGAGTTGACCGGGTTGGCCAGAGCCGACACGCAGGATATCTGCGAGATGAGATCACTGCCATCGAGCATGGATTTCATAGACGGGGCGCGTCGTTCACAAGGAGGGTTCAGCATCGTGGCCCTGCCTTCGACCTCTCAGGATGGTCGAGAATCACAGATCGTCGCACTGAGCACGAGCGGTGGGGTGGCGATTTCTCGCTCGAAGATCGATTACGTAGTGACCGAGTACGGAGTAGTTAACATACACGGACTTTCCGTCCGCGAGAGGGCGATTGCTTTGATCTCCATCGCCCACCCGAAGTTCAGGAGCCGCCTGCTCGAAGAGGCCAAGCGCCTGAACTATGTGGGATCGAAGCAGGTCATTGCTCCCGAGCACGGTTGCGTTTATCCCAGTCAATACGAGTTCAGGCACAAGTTTAAAGACGGCACAGAGCTTTTCTTCAGGCCGGTCAAGCCCAGTGACGCCCGCAGGCTGCAGCGTATGTTTTACCGCCTATCGCCCGAATCTGTGCGCATGCGCTACCACGGGACAATCAAGAAGATGACCAACGAAATGGCTCAGAAGCTGGCCGCCATCGACTACAGCCGCGACATGGCCATCGTCGGTTTAAGCGGCCCGCGGCTCAATCCTCGCATTGCGGCCGAGGGCCGCTATACCTACAACCCGGATAACAACATGGGTGAATTCGACATCGTGGTCGACGAGGAGTTTCGCGGTCACGGAATAGGCACGCTGCTCGCCAACCACCTGAACAAGATCGCCTATTCACGCGGCTTGTCCGGGGTATATGCCGAAGTCATCTCCCGCAATGCCGCAACGATCGCGCTTCTTGATCGCGCATGGCCGACGGCCAAGAAGATCTTCGGCTCCGACAGCTGCACCTTCACGCTGCAATACGATCCCGAAGACGTCAAACGACCGAAGGACAGCATCATCGTCTATTCGGGACGCTACGGGGACTACAGCTACGGGAAGGATCACCCGTTCAACCCGGCCCGGACCAGGGCGGCCATGCAGATGATTTCACGTCAGGGACAACTCGACGAGCCCTGGATGCGGGTCGAGGAGCCGCGCATGATCGCCAAGGAGCGGCTTATTGAATCCAACAGCCCGGCCTTCATCGATGCCCTGCAGCGGGCCGATTCGGGCGCCTGGCACGAGGACTTCTTGAAGTTTCACCTTGGGGGAGACGAGTGCCCGATCTTTCGCGGGCTGTTCGACTACATCATGCTGTACACCTCGGCCACTTGCACCGGTGTCGATCTGATCATGAATGAAAATGCCAACGTGGTTTTTAACCCGCTGGGAGGGTTTCACCACGCCGCCCGCGATCACGCGGAGGGCTTCTGCTACGTCAACGACGTCATCGTGGCCATTGATCGTTTTCTGGCGCGCGGACACAGAGTGGCCTATGTCGACATCGATGCTCACCACGGCAACGGCGTCCAGGACGCCTACTATTCCGATGACCGCGTGTTGTTCATCTCGCTGCATCAGAGCGGAAAGACGTTGTATCCCTGGGGCGGATTCGAAGACGAGATCGGTGAAAACATCGGTCGAGGTTACACTATAAATATTCCCCTGCCCGAGCAGACCGATGACGAAGCTTACGAACTGGTTTTCAAGAGGGTGGTTCCCGAGGCACTCGAGCACTTTGCACCTTCGGTGTTGATTGTGGTGGCCGGCACGGACACCCACAAGGCCGACCCGCTTGCCAACCTCGCTCTTACAAACAACGGGATGGTAGCCGCCATCAAGATGCTTCGTGACCGCTGCCCACAAATGATGTTGCTGGGTGGTGGAGGCTACGATTTGCAATCCGTAGTCAATGGCTGGAGCCGTATCTGGGCGGCCGCCAACCGGATCGATTCGTTACCCGATCACCTGCTGGTCATGGGCGGAAGCTTCCTGGGCGCCCGGGACCTGGAAGGAGCCGAAATTGTCGACATGCAGTACCGAGTCTCGGGCGAGATCAAGAAGAAGATCCTTGATGAGCTCGATCGCATTGCGACCTATCACGAGAAGAATACATTGCCTTTAATCGGCCGGCGCGCCAAGGCTTAGTATCTCAGTCGGTCGCCTTGGAATCGGGCGCTTGCGCTTCCTGCTTGTCAAATCCCATGACAATCGAGATAGTACCGCTGTCGAGCTGCCGCTGAAAACTGTAGCCGCTCTTGTAGAGCAAACTCATCATCTTGACGTTGGATGAGATGACTTCGGCCGTGAAACCGCCGATGCCTTTGTCCCGGGCCGCTGCAACCAGCATGTCGAGCAGGAAAGTGCCGATGCCGTATCTCTGCCAGTCGGGATGCACGGTCATCGCAACTTCCGCCAGGTTCGTCGCCCGGTCTAGAAACCAGCGGCCCACGGCGACGATTTCTTCGTCTGCTTCTCCTCCAGCGCAGCCCACTACTGCGAACTTCTCCTCGTAGTCGAGCACGACCAGCGGCAGGGCTTTCTCGTGTGGCAGCGTGCGCAGCGCACCCATGAAGCGGAAGTAGACGTCCTCTTTGCTGAGGCCGTAAAAGAAACGGCGAATGCCTTCCTCATCGACGGCACGTATGGGACGGAAGTGAATCTCACGCCCGTCGCGCAGCTTGTAGTTCTGCCGGTAGCGCTCGGGAAACTCGACATCACCCGTGGAAAGCTCCTGATCCTGGTAGACGAAGTGCAAATTTTTCGCCTCGTCCAGCAGGGATTCACGGAACTTCGGGTGGGCAAGGTTGATAAGCGCCAGCGCTCGCTCACGGATGCTCTTGCCGTGCAGGTAGGCGATGCCGTACTCGGTCACCACGTAGTGGACGTCGCCCCGTGTGGTAACCACGCCCGCTCCGGGGGAGAGCACGGGCACGATGCGCGAGACACTGCCTTTCCTGGCCGTGGAGGGCATGGCAATGATCGGACGCCCGTTCTTGGCCAGCGCAGCGCCACGGATAAAATCGGCCTGCCCGCCGATACCCGAGTAGAACTGGTGTCCGAGCGAGTCGGCGCAGACTTGCCCGGTAAGGTCGATCTCCAGCGCTGAGTTGATCGCCACCATGCCGTCGTTGCGCGAAATGTTTCGCGGATCGGAGACGTAATCTGTTGTGTAGAACTCGAACACCGGGTTGTTATCGATCATGTCGTAGAGCCGCCTGCTGCCCATGCAGAAGGCGGCAATGATCTTGCCTGGATGAAACGTCTTCTTGCTGTTGTTGATCACGCCGGCCTGGTAGAGATCTATCAGGCCGTCGGAGAACATCTCGGTGTGAATGCCAATGTCTTTCTTGTCCATCAGGCACTTGAGCACCGCGTCGGGGATGCTTCCGATGCCGGCCTGGATCGTCGAACCGTTGGGCACCAGCCTGGAAACGTAGTAGCCGATGCGCCGGGCGGTCTCGTCCGGCTCGCGGGATGTGAACTCGACGATCGGCTCGTCGTGTTCGACGATGGCGTCGAGATCGTCGATGCCCACAAAGCTGTTGCCAAGCGTGCGCGGCATTCTCGGATTGACCTGGGCGACGACGTAATCGGCATGCTCGATCGCCGCCTTGACCGTCTCGACCGACACCCCCAGCGAGCAGTTTCCGAAGGCATCGGGCGGAGTCACCTGTACCAGCGCGACATCGATGTGCAGGCGTCCAGACTGGATGATCTTGGGGATTTCCGACAGGAAGATGGGAGTGTAGTCGGCCTCTCCCCGCCCGACCGCGTCGCGGGCGGCGCGTCCTATGAAAAAGGTGTTCAAACGGAACATGTTCTGGAACCTGGCATCGGTAATTGACGAGACGGAGAGCGAGACTAAGTGCAGTATCTCGGTGTCGGCGATGTTCTTTGGAAACCTTTCGAGGTTGCGAACCAGATACTGCGGCTCGGCGCAGCCGGTGCTGATGAATATGCGACTGCCCGGCTCGATTTTTAGAAGCGCATCGTCGACGCTGCACAGTCTCTTCTCGTACTTCTCTTTCATACCGGGTAGCTTCCAGTCCATGATCTTGTCGCCTCCTCCCCTTCGGCCGCAGCATAACACGCTCGGCCCAAAAGTTGCCTGGATTTTGCAAAGCCGCCCGCCCTTTCTTGACCGGCGACGAGAGATCGTGTTGGAGTGAACTCATGTCGCGGAGCGTCTTGATAGTCGGCCTGATGGCCGCCTGGTGGCCGATGTTCATTACGGGCTGCGCGGGCGGTCGGAACGCTGAAGACGTATATTCACCGGAGAACTTTGGGCCGCACTCAGTCGGGTTCCTGCGGATAGAGCTTTACGACGCCGGCCGCGATCGCAGTCTTTCTACCGCCGTCTGGTACCCGGCCCGCCGCCCGCCGCATGGCACAGAGCCCGTCTACTACCTCTCGCTGCTCGCGGGCCGCGCCTATCAAGAAACAGAAGTGGACGCCGCAGGGGCGCCGTACCCGCTGGTCATGTTTTCTCACGGCAACCAGGGCATCGGAGTACAGTCGTTCACACTCTGTGAACACCTGGCCAGCCAGGGATTCGTGGTGGCGGCACCCAACCACGAGGGCAACACCATGCTCGATAGCCCCTCAGACGAAGAGATCGCCGGGATTGCCCTGGAGCGCCCGGCAGATATTATCTTCACTCTCGACAGATTACTCGAGCTGAACGATGATCCCCGGGATTTGCTCTTCGGCGCGATCGACACACAAGCGCTCGGAGTGAGCGGTCATTCCTTCGGCGGCTACACTACTCTGGTATTGGCGGGTGCGAAGGCGGACAGGGACGCTGCAGCCGCGCGTTGCGCCGCAGGAGTGGCCGGCGACGCCATGTGCCCCTACGTGGAGTACTGGCCGCCCGGCACCGTCCAGACCCGGCCGGAGAGGGCGTCTGCTTTCAGAGCGGCTTTGGCGCTTGCGCCCGGTGGATACGCGGCCTTCGGCGACGAGGGGTTGGCTTCGGTGGACATGCCCGTCATGATGATGGGTGGAGATCTCGACGAGTTTACCGCAAACGATCTGCGCCCGATCTACGCGGCCCTGCCCGTGCCGAAGTACAAGATAGAGATAACCGGGGCTGGGCACATGAGCTTTACCGACATCTGCCGGGCGGAACTGCCGGTGCCAGAGTTGCAGGACTTGTGCGATCCCGAACGTTACTTGGACTCTGACCGGGCTTTCGAGATCATCGACGCCTTCGCCACGGCCTTCCTGCGACTGACGCTGAAGGACGATGTTGCTATGCAAGACTACTTGAGCGCCTCCTACGCCGCCGCCTATCCCGAGGTCGGCCTGGAGAGCGAGACCAACTGAAAGTGACCGCCATGCTCGTCGCCGGAGACATCGGGGGAACCAAGACGCGCCTGGCTATCGTCTCGGCCGAGAACGGGCCGCGGGCGCCGCTTGCCGAGAAGACATTTCAATGCGCCGACTACGAGAACCTCGAAGACTTGCTGGCGGAGTTTTTTGCAAGCAGCGGCCTGCACGCCGAACAAGCTTGTCTCGGGGTGGCGGGACCGGTGCTGAGTGGGCGAGCGCGTGTCACGAACTTGCCCTGGGAGATAAACGCCGGTGATTTGCAAGACAGGCTGGGGCTCGAGCGGGTCGAGCTGATAAACGACCTGGTGGCCACCGCACATGCCGTGCCGCGCTTGCAAGCCGCCGACCTGGAAACGCTCAACCCGGGCAAATCCGATCCGGCAGGCGCCATCGCCGTGCTGGCCCCGGGAACCGGGCTGGGCGAGGCCTACATCACCCGGGAAGGAGTGCACTATTTGGCCCATGCGTCCGAGGGCGGCCATGCCGATTTCGCCCCCGGCGACGAGCTTCAGATGGATCTGTTGCGCTACCTGCAGAAGCGCATCGAGCACGTCAGCTACGAATGGATCTGTTCCGGTATGGGCTTGCCGAATATTTATGCTTTTTTGAAGGAGGGCGGTCGTTATCCCGAGCCCGGCAGGTTGGCCGAAGACCTGGCCTCGGCCGGTGACCCCACTCCGCTTATTATTGCAGCCTCTCTCGACGAGAAAAGTCCCTGCCGGCTGTGCAGCGCGGCACTGGACATGTTCTGTGACGTCCTGGGCGCCGAGGCGGGAAACCTGGCCTTGAAGGTGCTGGCCACGGGAGGAGTCTACCTTGGCGGCGGAATTCCGCCCCGAATCCTCTCGCATCTCAGAAGAGGCGGTTTCATGGAAGCCTTCCGGCGCAAGGGACGCTTCAGGAGACTAATGGCCGGGATACCGGTACACGTAATTCTCAATCCGAAAACGGCTTTAATGGGCGCGGCCTGGTACGGCCTCGAGAGGGCCTAGCCTTTTCGCCTATAGCAGCGAGCGGCACAGGCCACCGTCGATGGCCATGGCCGTGCCGGTGATGTACGAGGCCCGCTCGGAGCATAGAAAGGCCACTAGCGGTCCAAACTCGGCCGGATCTCCCACCCTGCCAAGCACGCCCGCCGCGGCCCACTTGTCAATCATGGCCGCGGAGTCGCCATCGTTATTCGCGGCCAATTGTTCTGAAAGCGAGCGCACCCGTCCGGTAAGAAAGTAGCCGGGACAGACAGAATTGACCAGCACACCAGAGGGGCCGAACTCGGCGGCCAGGGTTTTGCCCAGTCCCACCACGGCCGCCCGGACGCTGTTGGACAATATCAGCCCGTCGATCGGCTGCTTGACCGAGATCGAGGTCATCAGCACAATCCGACCCCAGCCCCTCTCGATCATATTCGGGGCCGCCGCGCGGCACAGGTAGATCGCGCTCATGAGGTTCAGATCGACGGCCTCCCTCCAGTGCTCGATGTCGTGATCGAGAAACTTGCCCGGCGGCGGTCCGCCGCAGTTTGTGACTAGAATGTCCAGTCTCCCGAAGCGGGCGATGGTTTTTTCTACCAGCCCCTCCGCTTGCTCGCGGTCGGTCAGGTCGCAGGCCTCGTCCAGCACCTCGGCTCCCAGCCCGCGCAACATCTCGGCCGTCTCTCCCAGGGCCTCTCCGCCCCGGGCGCAGATCGAAAGGCGCGCGCCTTCCTCAGCCAGGCTGCGTGCCGCCTCGCGGCCCAGCCCCTTGCTGGATGCTGCGACCAGAGCGACTTTTCCCTCGATTCCGAGATCCATGTGTTCGTTCCTCCGTTCATGCTGACAGCAATGAAACTGTTATCACAAGAGCATAATTTTTCGCCAGAGCTTTCCGGAGACTCGCGGTTGACGCCATATTATGGCGCTGGTAGTGTCTTCGTACCCAAAACGAGTGTTTCCGTATCGGGGAATCTAAAGATGTTTTTCAACACCGCCGGTATCGAAGTCGCGCCCTGGGTGCCACCACTGGTGGCCCTGGTAATTTCTTTTTTCACTTCCATGGGCGGTGTATCGGGCGCTTTCTTGCTGTTGCCGTTCCAGATGAGTGTGCTGGGATACAACAGCCCGTCGGTCAGCGCGACCAACCAACTCTACAACGTGGTGGCTACGCCAGCTGGGATCTGCCGTTACCTGCGCGAGGGGCGCATGGTCTGGCCTCTCTGCTGGGCGGTCGTGATCGGCACACTGCCGGGAGTTCTTATCGGCGCCGTCATTCGTATAACCCTCTTGCCTGATCCTTCAAGCTTCAAGCTCTTCGCCGCGCTGGTTCTGCTGTACATCGGCTGGCGTCTGGTGCGGGATCTTTTGAGCCATGCCGGGCGAGAGCCGATCAATGCATCCGCTGACAAAAAGGCGCCATCCAGGACGCGAGTGTTGCGCTTCTCGATCTCGGTGATCGAGTACGAGTTCGGCGGTGAGATCTTTTCGGTTAGCACACCGGCTGTGTTCGGCCTGAGCTTTCTGGTCGGAATCGCGGGCGGGGCGTACGGAATCGGTGGCGGAGCGATCATGGCTCCCATTCTGATTACTTTTTTTCGCCTCCCGGTGCATACGATCGCCGGTGCCGCCCTGATGGGAACCTTTGTCACCTCGGTGGCGGCCGTGATTTTCTTCAGTTGCCTGGCTCCATTTTTTCCCGGCACCGCTGTTGCCCCGGATCTGGCGCTGGGCGCGTTGTTCGGCCTTGGGGGATTGGCGGGCATCTATCTCGGCGCTCGTTGCCAGAAGTTCGTACCCTCGCGCTACATCAAATGGATGCTGCTCGTCGTCATCGTGTTCGTGGCCGGAAAATATATCTGGGCTTTCGTCAAAGCTTGATGGCGTTGACAGGGCGTCGCGCGGGATGTAGCGTCCGGAACGTTGAGTAAAGCCGGAGGCATCCATGGCATACAAGCCGTCCAAAATCGATAAAAGGCTCAAGGTTCCGTCCGCGCGCCTGCGTCTACGGGTCAATCCGCGGAGCCTACCGTCCAGCAAGAGCTACTCCCGTCACCGTACCCATATAATCGGGCAAGATCGGGCCATCGAAGCGCTCGAGATCGGACTGCGCCTCAATAGCCCGGGTTACAATGTATTCGTCTCGGGACCTTCGGGCTCGGGCAAGATGACCACCACAAGGCACATTCTGGCCGAATTCAAGCAACCGCGGCGACCGCTTAAGGACTATGCCTACGTACATAATTTCATCGAGCCCGATAGCCCGCGCCTGCTCATGCTCGAACCGGGCGGGGGACTGCGCCTAAAGAAGGCCGTGGCCAAGCTGACCGAATCGATCATGCGCGAACTACCCAAAAGCCTGGCCGCCGAAGGCTATCAAAAAGAAAAGGACCGCATTCTCAACGAGTACCAGGGCAAGGAGCATGGGCTGATCTCCGCTTTCCAGGAGAAAGTTCGCAAGTACAAGTTTGCCGTTGTGGAGATGCAGAACGGTCCGGCCATAGAGCACGATGTGTTGCCAATTATCGATGACGAGCCGCAGCCCCTTTCCGTGCTGGAAGAGTTGGTCGGCAAGCGCAAGCTCACCCGGACCAAGTTTCGTGCACTGGCCCGCCAACACCAGCAGTTGAGGAACGAGATGGAGCAGATCGGCCGCCGCACACGGCATCTGTCTCGCGAGATGAACGCCGAACTCGAGGAGATCGACCGCCGCGCCGGCGGTGTCGTTATTGACGCGTTGATCGAGGACATGCACGAGCAGTTCGAAAACGAGTCTGTGCGAGACTATCTCGACGAGGTGCGCGAGGCGTTGCTGGAACGAATCCCCGCACTGGTTCGCCGCCAGGAGGAAGGCGAGGCCGAATCCGGAGGCGTCCAGGCTTCGGGCGAGATGGCGCCGGATCCGTTGGCCCTTTTCCAGGTCAACGTCATCCTGCAAAACGCAGGACGCAAGGGCTGTCCAGTGGTTTTCGAGCCGTCACCGACCGTGGTTCGCCTGTTGGGAACTGTCGAACGCTCCATGGACGAGAGCGGCCGCATGGAAGCGAGCTTCATGAACATCCGTGCCGGTGCGCTTCTGAGGGCCAACGGCGGCTTTTTGACTGTCAAAGGCGACGACCTGTTGATCGAACCGGGATCCTGGAAGATCCTCAAGCAAACGCTGTCGACGGGACAACTCGAGATCCGTCTTCCGGAAGGCCCGATGTCCATGATGTCTTCTGCCTTGAAGCCGGATCCTATACCCCTCGACGTAAAGATCATCATGCACGGAGACGAGGATCTTTACCGCGCGCTCTACCTGGCCGAGGACGACTTCAAGAAAACCTTCAAGGTGAAGGCCGAGTTCGACGTAGAAATGAACTACTCTTCTGCCAATATCGAAAAGATCATGGCCTTTGTCCAGCGCGTGGTCAGTGAGGAAGATCTGCTTCCCCCGAACCGCCCGGCAATCGCCGCGCTGTTGGAAGAGGCAATCCGGCTGGTCGAAGATCAGAGCAAGCTTACAACCCGTTTCAGAGTAATGGCCGATCTGCTGCGAGAGGCGTCTTACTGGGCCCTCCAGTCTGGAAAGCGGACGGTCACACCGCAGGACATTGCGCGCACAATCAAGCAGCGCCGCCGCCGAGTGAACCTGGCAGAAGAGAAATACCGTGAGGACATAGAGCGCGACGTGGTCATGGTATCCACAAACGGCCGCCGGATAGGACAGGTCAACGGTCTGGCCGTCTTCGACCTCGGAGACTACTCCTTCGGTAAACCTTGTCGCATCACAGCCGCGGTGGGAGTGGGGCGCAGCGGAATAGTAAACGTGGAGCGCGAGTCGGGCTTGTCGGGGGCGATCCACGACAAGGGCGTGTACATTCTTTCGGGTTTCCTGAAAGAGCGGTTCGGGCGTTATTCACCCCTGGCACTCGATGCCAGCATCTGCTTCGAACAAAGCTATAACGAGATCGACGGGGATAGCGCATCGTCGACGGAGATGTACGCCGTCCTGAGTTGCCTGTCGGATTTGCCCCTCCGGCAAGGCATTGCGGTAACCGGCTCGGTCAACCAGCGCGGCGATATACAACCCATCGGCGGCGTGAACCACAAGATTGAAGGTTTTTTCGATGTCTGCCGTATGCGCGGTCTCAACGGCCGGCAGGGAGTAATCATCCCGCGCGGAAACCTGCCGCATCTGATGCTGGACGAAGACGTGGTCAATGCGGTACGCAAAGGCCGTTTCAATATCTTCGCGGTATCAACGGTGGACGAGGGTCTCGAGATCCTGACCGGCGTGCAGGCCGGAAAGCAGGACCGCAAGGGCAACTATCCCCCGGGCACAATCAATCGGCTGGTCATGGATAGGTTGTCCGAGATGGCCGGCTCACTGCGGGACTTCAAATAATACCTGTATCCGGGTCGGGATCAGGGCGTTGTTGCCCAGGCCGGGCTTCCCTCCCATCCATCACCGGTTGTAACCCGGAAGGATGCCCCGCTTTGCAGCGACATGACATACACGTCGAACGAACCATATAGATCGCTCTGATAGGCCAAGAGACCTTCACCGTCGAGTGTTGTGGGGGGTGAAAGCTTCGGACCTATATTACGAGCGCCGTTTGCGACGTATTCGGTGCTGCTTCCCTGTGCGTTCGTGAAAAAGATGTCTATTCGCGGGCCCGCCTGGCTGTCGAAGAACCAGCCCGGGTTTCTGCTGTTGTCGCCCGGTGAAGGCCGTCGTTCGTGGCCTGCGCCGATCGACTGGATGAATGCCGGGAACTGTCCGGCAATCAACGTCTCAGCATCGAAGTTGACGCTGAGTGAGTTCCAGTCGAGCACGTCGCCCAGGTCGGGAGCAAAATCCTGGCTGTATGCCAGGATCGATGGAATACCGGCGCCTCCCGGGATGCAGCTCGGATAGCGGAAACTGTACGGCCGGTTCGGCGGTACAACCTGACCGCTCCACAGATCGACGATCGTGCCGGGTGCCGCATCCTGGCCGATCGGGGGAACGTAGCTGGCATATAAGTTGAAGCGGTCGCCGTCGAAGTGTTCGTATAATAAGACGGGAGGATTGCTGGCGCAGACAAAGGGACTCGTGGCGTCCGCGCTGCCCAGCGAGAAACACTCGGGATCGCTAACGGGAATTTCGATCGCTGTTTGCAGATCGATCCGACAAATGCGAAAGCGCTCACTATCGTCGCGACGGTGCTGGAAGTACACCCAATTCCGTGAACCATCGTTGTAGACGTTTGCGCCCCAAGACTGCTCGTGCCCCGTGGTCAGCTTCAGTGAATGTCCGCCGCTTGCATCCATCTGGAAAAATATGAGGTGTATGTCACCGGCCTGGTCCTGGCCCGCGTAAACCATGTTCCAATTGCACAGCTCCTTGCTATTGCCCGGATCCGGAATAAAAGGACAGAAGTCCGCCGGGTCGAGCAAGCCGTCGTTGTCGTCGTCGGCGTCACATAAATCTCCCAGCGGATCATCGTCGTGATTTGCCTGATCGGGATTGAAGACATCCGGACAGTTGTCGCGGCTGTTGGGGACGCCGTCGATGTCGCGGTCGACCGTCGGAGACACCTGGTCGCAGACGTCTCCAACACCGTCACCATCGATATCGCCCTGATCGGCGTTGGGGATCACCGGGCAGTTGTCTACTGTATCCGGCACACCGTCGCCGTCGTCGTCGATGTTGCCGTTGGGATCTCCGTCGGCGGGGCCTTGCGGCGTGCCTCCGGCGTCGGGGGGCAGCACCAGTGTATTGAGCACAAGCTCCTCTCCCGAGCGTATCTCGATATTGGGCAGTCCTACCGGGCGGTACCCGTCATGGGAGGCTTTGAATTCGTAGAATCCTACGGGGATGCCGGTAAGATTCCACTGGCCCTGATCTCCTGTGCGGGTCGAGTAACTCAGCGAGCTGAAGCGTTCGGTGAGCACAACCGAAACGCCCGGTTCGGCCCCGGGATTGCCGAGCAGCACGTAACCCGAGACCGAGCCTTTGTCCCCGGCCGCGATGGGTGCAAGCTCGAGGTCGATCGCGGAAGTTTCGGCTCCCGCCCCAATTTCGACCTCGCGCGGTTCTGCAAGCATGTATCCAGGCCGGGCGGCGCCCAGGCTGCGCTTTCCCGGAGACAGACCATCCAGGGTGAAGCCGCCGCTGTCTCCGGTGTGGGTCAGCTGGTCGCCCCCGACCACGTATACGACGGTGTTCAAGGCGCTCTCGCCGCCCGGTAGCCTGACCGTTCCCGACGCGCGGCCCGCCCGGGCCAGGGTCACGGTTCCCAGGTCGCTGATGCCAGGTCCGCGAACCAGCACAGAGTCGTCCAGTTCGGCAGAGTAGGCGACGTCTTCGCCTTCCTGTGACAGAGTGACGTCCAGGCGCGCGGTGAAGTCTCCGTCGGGCACGTCCAAGATGCGAAAATCACCGTCGGTTTCCGAGAGCGTCGACATGCCGCATTCGACCAGCCTGATCCGGGCGCCCACGATCGGTCCCGAATCGGGCGGGGCGGCCTCGATCGTGCCTTGCACCACGCCCGGTTGCGGAGGGCGCCCGAAATCGCGCCCGCAGGCGGAGAAATCCGATATCACCAGGAATACGAATATGCCGTACAGTGTCAAAGCTACAGGACGGTGACGGCTATGGATATGTCGGATAGACATGCCCCGCATCTCCTTTCTTGCTTCTCCTCGGAGTCTACCCATCGGTTCTTGACGGCGTCAACTCCGGAGCCTGCGCTCCGGGTACCGGTGTACGGAATTTCGGTTGACCAAGCCGCTTCTTTTGGCCTACCATCTGTGGCCAATTTCAATGAAACCGAAGGGAGGAATCATGATTCGCAAGTTCACGTTCGGGGTAGTCATCGGCCTGTTGGGAATCAGCCTGCTTGCCGGATGCTCCAAGAAGGGCAAGGTTCCCGAGAGCATGTCGGCCATTCCGGACGATGCGGACATCGTCGGCACGCTGGACGCCAAGGCCGTCCTGGCCTATGCCAAGCAGGCCCTGCCCAAGCTGGTGCCGGCCGAGATGAAGGCCCAGGTGCCCTCGATTCAACAGATGACCGAACAGCTTCTGAAGATGGCCGGCGTCGATCTGAACAAGTTAAACAAGATCACCTTCGTCGGTTACGCAGGATCCAAGGACAAGATGGCCTTCATCGTGGAGGGAATCGACGTGGCCGGTTTGAAGGGCAAGAAAACCGGTGACTACAACGGAACGGCTCTTTACGAAATTCCCAACGCGATCCACTACGCCGCTATAAAGGGCAAGGGCGTCGCCGGGGCCCCTTCCGAGGAGATGCTTAAAAAACTGATCGATACAAACAGCGGCAAGGCCAAGAGCCTGGCCAATGGTGAGCGCGCCAAGCTATTCAGCCAGCTTGCCGGCGTGGAAACCGATCTGGATCAGTTGCGTGTCTACGTTTTGACCGGTAACTTCCCGGGTATGCCGCCTACTCCGATGAAGATGAACGGCGGCGGCTTCTTCATGCACTTGGACAAGGGCCTGGCCGGGACGGTGGTCAGCAACAAGGACGGCGCCGCTGATCTCAAGGGCAAGCTGGATATGGGCCTGATGGGCGTCAAGATGGCCATGTCCATGCCGGAAGGCGGAGGCGGATTACCGATTAAACTGGACAAGGACACCAAGGGCATGATCACTAATTTGCTCAACAAGATAACCACAAGCCAGTCGGGCGAAAGCGTCTCCGTAAGCTATCACGGAGATCTCAAGCCGTTGATCGAAAAAGCGGTAGCACTGGGTGTGAAGCAGATGAAGGCCGAGCCCGCTACGCCCGCCGCCATTCCCGCTCCGCCTACCGAGGAACCCGCCAAGGCCCCGGTTCCGACCGCTCCGGTCAAGGCCGTAAAGTAAAGGGTTTCACCCGTCAGAACCGCGACGGGTCCGGTCGCGAAGGAGAGTATTTATGCGCAGATTCGCTATGATCGGGCTCGTCGCAGTGATGTTTGTGCGCTGTGTGCCACCGGCGCTGGTCCCGGCCAGACAGCATGTCTCAGATCTGGCAAAAGCCAGGGCCCAGGCTCACCGGGAGCGTGGTGTCCGCTTACTCGTCGAAAAGGGACAGGCGCAAAAGGCCGCGGACGAGTTCGACCAGGCCCTGGAAATCGATCCGGGCGATGTGATCTGCCGCATGTGGGCCGGCTGGACAGCGGGCTTGCTCGGAGACGATGATCAGTCCTTCGAGCACATGCTTCAGGCCGCAAATTCAGGCAAGCCTTTATCGGAGTTGGCCATCTGGACGGCATATCGTCTCTTCAACACTCGCGGGCAAGGCCTGCGACTGGCTGCCGTGCTTTCAGATGTTGCCGGACGCAATGAGATCCCGCCGACAGTCCGTTCGCGCGCATATTATTTTTTGGGACACACGCTTCGTTACCTTGACCAGGGCGAGCGGGGCGCAGCTGCATTCGCCAAGCTCGGCTACTTGAAAAACTGGATGATGATTGGCCCCTTCAACAACGATCAAAACGCTGGTTTCGATACCGAATACCCGCCCGAAAAAGGATTTAGTGACTACCGACAAAAATATCAGGGAAAGTTGCGTGAGGTTGGCTTCCGCAAGGTCGAGTATTTCGATTTCGACGGACGAGTGAACCTGGCCGCCCTGCTCGATCCGTCTCGCTGGACCTGCGCCTATCTGGTCACTTTCGTCCACAGCGACCAGATCAGGGATGTCGCTCTGCGCCTGGGCGCCTACCGCGGCGTTAAACTGTGGCTGAACGGGCGTCTGTTACTGAAAGACGATCGGGCCAAAATCGGATCGCTGGATCAGTATGTAATCGGCGGCAGGCTCGAACAGGGGTGGAACCGGTTGCTGGTCAAGGTGTGCCAGCGCACGGGACCCTGGCAACTGCGCTTGCGCATCAGCGACCCCGAGGGGCGTCCATTGCCACGGCTTTCAAGCTCGACCGATATCCACCTGACTCCAGATCGTTCCGGCGACACGACGCCCTTGCCCAAGGTGCACAGCCTGCAAGCGACGCTGGCCGAAATGCCGAATGCAGGAACGGGTTTCGTGAAACTGGCAGAGGAAGTCTTCCTGCGCCGTCAAGGATTCTTCCAGGCGGCAGTCGAGCAGGCCGTGGAACTCGTTGAGCAGCATCCGTCATGTCCATTATACCAGATGGAACTGGCCCGAGCTCATTTCGCGGCGCAGCACGAAGGGGCGGCATTGAAGGCCCTGCGGGCGGCCGAAAGCATAAGCCCTGGACTGCCTGCCGCCGTCATGGAACGAGCCCGCTACGAACAGCGCAACAACCGTGCCGCGCGGGCCATGCGCGTTCTCGATCGGCTCGACGAACGCGCCAGATCCTTACCCGCGGCTCGTATCCTGCGCGTCTCGCTTCTTTCAGATCGTGGCTTCAACGTCGATGCACTGAGGGAACTGAAATCGCTGCTGTCTTTACAGCCCGACCGGGCGACCCTGTGGAGCCAGGCGGGCGCACTGCATATCGCCCTGGATCAACGACACGCGTCCCGGGCGGCCTATCGCCGGGCGCTCGCTCTTTGCGCCAACGATTCGACGACCTACGATCGCCTGATCAGCGCCGCTTTGCGTCGTGGCGAGGAGGGCCGGGCCATCCGTTTAGTGCGCAGGAAGAGACGTATGTTTCCCTGTTTGATGACATCGGCGCTCAAGGAAGCCGAGATCCTGCTGGCACAAGGGTCGTTTGCAAAGGCGCTCGCCGTAACCAGGAACATCGGGAAGATTGCACCCGGTTACTGGTATCTTCACAAATTGCGAGGCGATATATTTTACCGACAAGGGGACAAGCAAAAGGCGCTTGAAGAGTACAAGAAAACGACTGCCCTGCATCCGGACAATCCGGTCCTTAGCGAATATCTGGATTTTCTCGAGAACAGGAAAGACGCTGCTTTCGAGCGTTACGCCTTAGATGATGCAGAGATCGATCGCATCATTGCCGGCCGGCCCGCGCGATCGGCCTATCCCGATGCAGAGGCGGTCTTCCTGCTGGACGATCAGGTGACGCATCTATACAAGGATGGCTCCTCCAGGCACCTGGTACATCAGATATACCAGGTGCGTACAGAGAAGGGACAACGCTACTTCAATAATTTTCCAGTACCCTCTGGTTCGTCTTTCCGGCTGGAAGTGGCGGAGACGATCCAGCCCGACGGGACACGTCAGGAGGCGACTTCAATCCGTCGCGGGGTAATATTTTTTCCGTCCCTGCAGCCGGGCTCGATATTGCACGTGGCCTATCGTTACGAGACATCGTCACTATCCTGGATGCAGGACGAGTTCGGCATGAACTTCAATTTCCAGAGCAAATACCCCAGTCGGAGGGCACGCTGGGTGTTGGTTATGCCCGCCGACAAGAATCTCAAGATCCTGGTTCGCGGAGATCTGGTCAAGCAACAGCAAGAAAAACTTGGCGATGAAAAGGCGTACATCTGGACGGCGGAGAATGCTCCAATGTTGCACCGGGAGGCTCTCAGTCCCCCGATGCGGACTTTGCGAGCGGCGGTTTTTGTGTCGACGGTTCCCTCGTGGGAAAAACTGGCCAGGTGGCAAAATAGCCTGATAGCCGATCAGTTCGAGATCGACGACGACGTGCGCAGGAAGACGGCACAACTCGTGGCTGGCGCCAAGACGCCCTTGCAAAAGATCGAGAGGATCTACCACTTTGTTGCCAAGGATATCCGCTATCTGAACCACGACGTCGGCATTTTCGGCAAGAAGCCCAACAAGGCCATCAACATTTTTGAGAACAAATTCGGCGACTGCAAGGACAAGGCCACCCTGATGATCGCCATGCTCAGAGCCACTGGAATCCGGGCGGCATATGCGGGGATTCGCACCTTCGACCGCGGACCAGTGTTCTGGGAAGTTCCCGTGGCACAGACCAATCATATTATTACCTACATTCCCGCCCAGAAGGGCGTTGAAAAACCGCTTTTCATTGACGGCACGTCGCAGTATGGAAGTATGCTTTATCTGCCCGATCGCGATCAGGGCCTGCGGACGCTGGTGCTCGACGGGAGTGGCCACGAATTTGTAAAGACACCCCTGCTGGACCCGGAGTCATCAACCCTCGATTTCAGAGGCAATGCTCATATTGCCGGAGACAGCCTGACGATCGAGGCTCACGAGAAATGGAGCGGCTGGTTCGCCACCTGGTTCCGCTCGCGATTGAACGTCGAGGGTAAGCGCCACGAAGAGTTGACGCAAGAGATGAACTACCGTTTCCCGGGCGCACGCCTGAGCAAAGACGCCTATGAAGGCCTGGACACGTTGGACCCCGCGGCCGAAGCGACTTTCAATCTCGTCATTCCAGGTCGCGTGCGCGACGAGGGCGGCACGCTGCGAGTCAACCCGCTGTGGCCCTCCAACCTGGTGCGGCGCATGGCCCAAAAGCCCGACAGGCATTACGATCTGTTCATGATCTACCGCACCAACATGACGCTGGTGAGCAAGTTGGCCATTCCCGAGGCGGACAGGATTGTGACCTTGCCTAGAAAGCTGCAGATTAACAACGATCTGGTCCGCTTTCGGCAGGAGTGCGTGGCGGATCCCGCAACGCCGAGCTTGGCCAGTGTGACCTGCACTCGAAAATTGACCATCAAAAAGCGGGTAATTCCCGTCTCACGCTACCACGAGTTCAGAGAAATCTGTCGCAGCATAGACGAAGCCGAGGCCCAGGACATCGTTCTGCGCCCGCTGCAATGAAAGCGCATTTCGCGATCGGGACGACCCGAGAAGCGACTATTCCTGTGGTTTTCGCTTGACGAGCAGGGTGCGGGTTCCGGCCTGGACGACTTTGCCGTCTTGGTTGATGATCTCGAGTTTGAATCTGATAATTCCCCGTTCGGGCTTCCGCGATTCTCGTTTGAAATCAACGGTTCGCTTCTGGTAGACCGTGTCGCCGATGTAGATCGGGGCGATGAACTTCCACTCCAGCGCAAGAAAGGCGATCAAGCTGCCCTCCATCAGTCCCTCGCGCACGCCCAGACCGGTGGAGATTACCGGGCCGATCATGCCGTGGGCGATGCGCTTGCCGTAATAGGAATTCTTGGCGAATTCGGCATCGGTGTGCAACGGGTGCCAGTCTCCGGTAAAGGAGGCGAAGTTGATAATATCGGTCTCGGTGATGGTGCGCCCGAGCGATTCGAAGACTTCCCCCTCATTGAAGTCTTCCCAGTACATTCCCTTTCTTGGCGCCATGTTCTCTATATGACTCCTAAGACTTGCGAAATGCAAAAAAATTACTTTTGGGCCGGATCGCGTAACCAGCGCACTACAGTTGGCAGGTCGAGATCGCTTTCGTCGGGAATACTCGATGTACTAGCTCCGGCGGCCGGCAGGTAGCACATCTGCGTATAATCATGCACCATTCTGGCGGCGTTGTAGCTCCAGGCCAGGCTTTCCAAGGCATGTTTCACCCGGGCGATCCATTCGCGCGGCAAACCACTGTCATCATGTTTGTAAAACAGGCTGACCACCTCATCCTGCAGAACTTTCCTGAGTTGCTCGGACTCACGTTGATCTTGCTTGCCGGAGTCTTTATGGATCTTACCGCTGCCGATGGCGAAACCGTTGAAACCGTCGTAAGCCTCGGCCCACCAGCCGTCCAGGGTCGAGCAGTTGAGTCCGCCGTTAAGTACAACTTTTTGCCCGCTTGTTCCGCAGGCCTCGAGAGGCCGGCGCGGGTTGTTAAGCCACAGGTCGACCCCCTGGACAAGGTGGCGGCCGACGTTGATGTCGTAATCCTCGAGCAGCACGATGTGTCCCTGGAATCGCGGATCTCTGCCCAGGCGGAAGATACGCTGGATAATCTCCTTTCCGCGATCATCCTTCGGGTGCGCCTTGCCGGCATAGATAATCTGCACGGGTCGCTCTGGGTTGCAAAGCAAGCGCGCCAGCCAATCCTCGTCTTCGAGCAACAGACCGGCCCGCTTGTAGAGAGCAAAGCGCCTGGCAAAACCGATTGTCAGCGCGTCCGGGTTGAGCAGGCTCGCCCGCAGGCGAGCCTCCCCCTGGTCGTCGCCGCGGAGCGTGGCCTGGTTGATCAGGCGCCACCTGACGAACTCGATTAATCTGCCCTTCAAGAAGCGATGGGTTTCCCAAAGTTCACCGTCGTCAACGGCGTTGATTCCGCTCCACACTTCGCGCCGGCGGATACGGTTCATCCATCCGCGGCCAAGGTGCCGTTCGAAGAGCCTCAGCATCTGGGGTGCCAACCAGGAGGTGACATGCACCCCGTTTGTGATGTGCCGGATTGGTACATCGTGTTCGGCGCGGGTCGGCCAGAGGCTTTTCCACATGCGGCGGCTGACCGTACCATGAATGGCCGAGACGGCATTTGCCCGGTTGGAAGTCTTGAGCGCCAGGACCGTCATGCAGAAAGTCTCATGCGGATCGTCATCGCGCACGCGGCCGAGGCCAAGCAACGTCCGGGTGTCGATCCCCAGCTCCTCGCGTAGCCGGCCCAGATTGTTTTCGACGAGTTCGGGTGGGAAACGATCATGGCCGGCCTCTACGGGGGTATGCGTCGTGAAGACGGTTCGCGCCGCCACGTAGGCCAATGCCTCTTTGAAATCCATGCCCTGTTCTTGCATGGCCTGCCTGGCCGCTTCCAGTGTGGCGAAAGCGCAGTGGCCCTCGTTGAGATGAAGCACACCGGGATCGATGCCCATGGCCCGCAAGGCCCGCAACCCGCCCACGCCGAGCAAAAGCTCCTGCCTGATACGCACCTGCTGGTCGCCGCCGTAGAGACGCTCGAGATGTCCGCCCAGTTGTCGATCTTCCGCGACGTTTTCCTCAACCTGCGGGTTGAGCAGGACGAGCAGCGAACGGCCCACCGTGACTTTCAATACCGCGGCATGCAGCGCGCCGACTGGTGTTTCCAGCCTGATTGTCAGCGGTGCGCCACTTTCATCCCGGGCGGGCTCGATCGGCAACATATCAAGGTTGCTTTCCTCGTAGCTTTCCTGTTGCCAGCCGTTTTTGTCTATACGCTGACGGAAGTAACCCTGGTCATAGAACAAGCCGACTCCCACGACCGGAACGCCCAGATCGGAGGCACCCTTCAGGTGATCGCCGGCCAAGACACCCAAGCCTCCCGAATAGAGCGGTATGGATTCGTGTAGTCCGAACTCGGCCGAAAAATAGGCCACCGGTCTAAACTTCAAAGGGCCGGCGTGGGTGGCTCCCCATCCGCGCTGGGGATTCAGGTACTCTTGCAAGCGATGGAAGGCGTAGATCACCCGGCTCTCGATGGCCAGTTCGCGGCTTCGCTCCTCGAGCCGCTTCTTGCCCAGGCGTCTCAGGAAGGCGACTGCGTTGTGGTTGCTTTCGCGCCAAAGCTCGGCATCGAGATCCTTGAGGATCTCGATCACCTCCGGTTGCCATGACCACCACACGTTATGAGCAATTTGCATCATTTTGTCGTACAGTTTCTCCATTGAAGACGCTCCCTGCCTTTTTTGAAGTACCAGGCATTCTCACCGGAGCCGGCCGACCAGTCAAACAATATGAATTTGTAAAAATAGTTTTTGCCGGGGCGCGTCTTGACAAGTGATCAGTTTATGATACCCATGGAAAGGCCACCGGGAGGATAGCGCTTCGAATGGAAGAGTCCGATATCGAAGGCCAAGGCGGTTCTGAGGATGAAAAGGCCGGCTTGGAGTTGTTTTCGCGGGTCGCTCAGCTCTTGCGACGCAGGCGTGCCGGGGGACTGCCCGGGGAGGGAACTTCCCTGGAGAGCGCAACGGATGAGCTCGAAGAGCATCTTACTTCACATCCAGAGTCTGTTCCGGCGCTGAGGCTGCTGGCCGAATGCGCGCAGGGATTGGGTAAGTTCGAGCGAGCCCGCGGGTACATTTCGCGGGCCGAACTTCTGGACCCCTGGAGTCTCGAGATCCTGATCATCTCCGAATCGCTTTACGAAACCGACGCCGGCTCGGCCCGCAGGCGCCCCGGAGAGCCGCCCAGGTTGCACTCCGATCTCAATTCGGGAGTGGTCAACGCCGACTCTTTGATAGAGAAGGCCATGGGATCCTTTCGATTGGGCGACCTCGATCGGGCTTACACACTGGCCAAACTGGCTTATCTAATCACACCTGAGAGTGAGCACCACCTGCTGGACGTCCTGGCGGTCGGGTCGAGCTTCGATCCTGAGAGAACCCTGGTTGAACTGATCCTGCTCGAGAGTGAGCACCCGCGCACGGGGTATTTGTATCTTGCGCTGGGTTCGATCAGTAATGTCTTGGGAAGGTACGATGAAGCGGCCTCTTGGTTGGCTGCCGGTGTCGATCTTTCATCAAAAGATCCCTATCTGCTGGCCATGCTCTACAACGAGATGGCATATGTAATGGCCAAGCGTGAGATCAACCTGAATCGTTGCGTGGCGCTGGCCCGCGCGGCTTTGGAGATGTTTCCCAACAAGAAGGCTAACGGGTTCATTCGCGACACGCTGGGTATTGCATATTTGAAATGTAAGGAAGTCAAGAAGGCCATCCGCAACCTGCGTGAAGCGGTAAGCAAAGACCCGACCGTCATTCCCAGGTTTCACCTGGCCCTGGCCCAGTTGATGGATGGGGATCCTGCAGGCGCGCAAGCAGAGCTGAAGATTATTGCCGACTCGCGTACGTCGCTCGAATCGCCCCACGTAGAGGAAACGGCCATACTCGATCGCGTGCAGGCGAACATCGGGCGACTGGAACATTTGTTGAATCTCGGCGGCGCAGGAGATATTCAGGACGCAATAGAAATTCTGTCTGGTTTGATATAGAACCGTGCCGGTGATGTACAAAGGGTAAAGGAGAACCGATGGCGGAAAAGAAGAAGAGCGACGGCGAGAAGACCGCTGAGAAGAAATCCACGGATCAAGATGCGGAACAAAAACAAAAGCCACTGGTGACTCTTGCCGAGGTGGCCTCCATGCTACGCTTGCCTCCGCTGAGAGTTCGCAAAATGGTCCAGGCGGGCCAGATTCCGGGCGTCAAGGTAGACGGGGAGTGGCGCTTTAATAAGGACCTGGTCTACGCGGCCATCAAGAATCGCTCGCGCGGGCGCTAGGCACTTGAGAAGCAGTGATCTTTGCACTTGAGTCAAGTTTCATCGAAGGCTTCGGCGATTTCTGCCGTACCAGCGAAGCGCTTTGGTGCCATACATAGGTTGTCGGCCTTGTGCCGCTAAGTATGCGGTGTTAATGGTCATCGTAACCAGATAATCAGTGCCGCGGCCGCGGCCAGCAGCACGGCCGGGATCAGCAACCAGGCGAGCAACAATCGCCCGGGGTGCAAATCGCGGCGTGCGCAACGTCGGCAAACCGCCAGAGGTCTGCTCAGGCCGGGAACGAGTTCGGCACACTCGGCGCAGATCAATGCGTGGCACACGGCGCACCTGCCCGCCGCCGGCCGGTGGCAGAATACGCAGTAGTCGTTATCCGGCTGAAATGGCGCCAGGCCCGGCATGTCTATTCAGGGTAGCTTGCGAAGAGGCGTCCCCAGGGATCGTGCTCGTGTACATCGCGCGCGATTGCTCTTCCCTTGGAGGGCCACCAGTAGTGATCGTGGTACAGGTATGATCCCAGCACAAAAGCGTAGACCGCGGGAGTTCTGAACAACAGGCGTTGGAATATTTTCAGCGGACTGAACCAGAACAGGTCGCCGATGTGGCTGGCCAGGTTGTCGCCTACGTCGAAAGCCAGGTTGAGATCTGAAATGTCCTCGCCGATAATATCGATTTCATCGATTCTGCCGACTCCAAGTCCACGCTCATGGGCCAGCCTGATGTAGTCCAGAGACATAGGATCGAAGCCCATGATCTTGGCCGCCACCGCGTCTATGGCCACAGAGTCGGCCGAAGCCAGCAGCAGGTCTGCCCGGTAGGGTTTCATCGTGCGCGGTCCGGGACCAGAACCGCAAATCGTTCCGTCCATCACCGCGAAGATACCCGAGTGAATCTCCTGTTGGATGGCCAATAAGTCGACCAGTGTCTGGTGAATGACACTGTGGGTGTAGTGACGCCGGGTATTGAGCAATCCACCGAAGGCATTTTTCATCGCGCCCGTTGTGGTTGTGTAGATATGTGTCTTCATGGTCGGCAGGTGCACTATGTTCTTGCCGATGAAAAAAGCAGGTATCCGGATGCCGTTCGGATAGATTTCATCGAGCACCAGCATGTCGGCTTGCGGCTCGTAGACCTGCCATTGGATGTCTTCATCACGGAAGTTGTACAGCACGGGAATCTGGTAACGTTCGAGAACTCCCTTGAGGCGGCACAGGCGTTCTCCCTTGAAGGGGTCCGTTACCACTGTGTTGTTACCGACGCATACAAGGTCATCTAGGCCGGCTGTTTGCAAGGCTTGTATGGTTCCCTCGAGTTGCCAGGGAGTGGTGTTGGCTCCAGGAAGCGGATAGTGCCAGGAAATGTTCTCCTTGAGGATGGTGGTTGAACCGGCCTGCAACGCCTGGCCCATTCCCGCCTGAACGGTTATCGTGCCAATATCCTTAAGCACCCGATCGGGAGCAGATCGCACTACTGCTACCTTGGAACGACCTGGCATGGTTCACTCGATGATCAACGCGTTCGGTAGACTATCCGGCCGCGACTGGGATCGTAGGGCGAGAAAGCCACCCGCACCCGATCGCCGAGAACGATCCGGATATAGTGTTTGCGCATTTTGCCGCAAACATATGCCAGCACCACGGGTCCTCCTTCGAGTTCGACGCGGTACATTCCTCCTGGCAATACTTCTTTTACGATTCCTTCAACCTCGAAGGCTTGCGCTTCCTCGGGCTTCTTCCTCACAGATACATCCTTCCAATCAACTCAACACCTCCTTGAATAAGCGCCCGTGACGCTCGAAGAACCTCAAAAACGCGACACTTTCGCGTCCAGAGAGTCTACACAGCCCCGGCAGGATGTCAACCTCGATCCAAAGGGCCTTCGCGAGCGATGGCTTTAGCCAGGAAATTGGTCAAGTCCTCGGCTGCTTGGCAAACAATGTCCCTACGCCGGGCGGAGGTCATGCGCGAAAGTTCGAGAACGCTGATTCCGGGTAAGGCTATAGTTTTCTCTATACAGTCTTGCCAGATTATTTCTCCAGTGACTCTATCCAGCAGAGTTCCCTTTATCATCCACTCGAGCCCGACCGCTGCCTGGGCCTCGCTCGCGGTCAGGCTGTACTCTTGCACTTCAAGCTTCAATTGGGCATCCGCTGCCAGGTTTTTACCTGCGGCTCGCCAGTGCAGCAGCCTGGAGAAGGAAGCCGGTATGTGATCGACCAGGCAGGAGGCCAACTCATCGCGCCCGAATGAGGTCAGCACGTCGCCGAAACGAGTTTCGGAATGCCCCTGGCGCGGGCCCGGGTTAATCAAGATTCCCGAGTCTAGGCTCTCGAAACGGGTAAAACGCAGGGTCGGGTTCTCTAGAATGCCTATGGCGAATTCGATCGTGTCTATCGCCGACCCGTATTTGGGCAGCCGATTGATGTGACAGCAAGCCGCGCAGCAGACGGCCAGGCTGGCGATCGATGACATACAAAGGCATCTCATGGCCGGTAATGCTAGCGCCGCAAAAAGCGCGGCACAAGCTTAACCATGACAAACGCAGTGGTGATACAGTTCGCTGAACAATTTTCATCGTCCGTACCAACAAGCAGGGCTAGCACAGGACGGATTGAAGCAGGCACATTATTGACAGGCCTCGCTAACGAGGAGTATTTTGGAGATGCAACAGCTTGGAATATCACCGTGATCCAGACGTCTAACTGTTGTGCGGCCGGAAGGGAGATTTCCCTGAAGGTCGGCGACGGGGAGGTAGCCATGAAGAAGACCGGAATTGTGTCGCTGGTGCTGGGTCTGATGTTTGTTTTACTAGTGGATGCGCCAGCCAGGGCTCAGGCAGTGCCGAAGGTTATGCGAGGCACTATCATAGCCAACTCCAAGCCGATCAACATCCCGACATCGGCAAAGGGGTTCGTCAAGAAGCTGCGCAGGCAAGACCGCAAGGTTTTTTCCAAGAACGCGGAAGGCCGATGGGAGATCCACTTCGTGGCGTTTTTCAAGCGCCCGCTGCCCGGCGAAAAGCTCGGGGTCGTGGTTCTCGACGCCAAGAAGGAACCGGTGGCGGTGGCCGATGTGGCCGGCACCAAAGGCCAGAAAACCCTGTCCACACACATTCTGGTAGACACTACCGAGACACCCAAAAAGAAGCACATCCTGCGCGTTTTCTACGCCAAGGGCAACAAGGCCATCCCGCTGGCCGAGAAACAGATCATCCTGAAGTAAGAAGTAGATTATAATAATCGATACTGTCGAACCGGCGCTTGCCGAGGAGGTTCCCATGTTCAAGCTGCGGTTACGTGTGCGCCGCCGATAACCACGAAGGAGAGAATATGTGGGTGCTCAAAGCCAGAGGGGTGCTGGAGGTGCTGGCCTCCGGCCAGCATAACAAGGGAGATAGCTAATGCGGCAAGGAGTCAGTGTGCTGAGAGTGTTTCTGTGTGCCGTCGTAGTTTTCCATTTTTCAGGGAAGGCATCTGCCGGTACCGCGGAAGACAAAAAGCAGGTGGCTTTCGTCAATCGGACACTTAAAGACCGTCTGATCACCATCCGGAAGCAGCTTAGGGAAAACAAGCTCGGCCTGGTGGAGAGAAACATCCGTGGAGCGACCGAGTCGTTGCGGGAACTGGCACGTCTGACCAAGCGGATCAGAAAGAACGAACCCGGCTTCTCCCCGGATCCGGCGATCGACTTTTCCGCCACGCCGGCCGCCTCCAGGCAGAAGGAGTACGCCGAGGCCAAGCGCCTGGCCATACAGGCCGGCAAGCAGATAAACCGCGACTACCAGACAGCCAACCAGGCACTGCTCAAGGCCAAGAACCGCCAGATGGCCACCATTGCCATCTCGGCGCTCAAGTTCACCATAGAAAACGCGCCCGGACGGCAGGGCGGCAAGGTCTCAGACCTGGTTGTCGAGGGGGTGAAGAAGCTCAACGGCTACCTGATGGATACTTACATTGCCCAGCCGATCGCCCGCATTTCCGAGGCGGGACTGTTGAAGAAAAACTTCGTGTCCATCAAAGACGGCGCCAGGCTAATGCGCTTGCTGGACAAGAGCCGGGAGCAAGTGCTCCAGGTAGCCCGGCAGATGGACAGTAAGGCCAAGGAGTTGAATTCAGCAGTGGCTGCGGAGAAGGAATGGAAGAAGTACGCCTGGCTGAAACAGGCCGGGGCAGGGCAACTGACGGTCAAGATACTAGATGTTCGGGCTCGCGATCTTGAACTGAGCCTCGGCGGCAGGAAGATCGACACAGCCTCCAAGGGAAAGACCATCCAGGTCGGCAATCCGCTGATCCTCTCTGCCAGGGTGCAGGGCAAACGGCGTAAATTCTGTCTCGAGCGAAGGCAGTACGCCAAGCGGACCAAGACCATCATTATTCATCCGGGCCCCGGCGGCGGGCCGCAGGACTCGCTGATCTACTCTTCCAGCCGCATACCGGCTCGCTCGTCATGGACAATCGAGAAGGAGTCTTTCCGCTGGAAGCCGTCTTTCAATTCCACCATCGAAGACGATCCCAGGGCGGTTAGTAGTGCTTACTGGAAACCGGAAAGATCGCGTGTCCGCTGGAATCTTCAGGCCAAGCCGGGCGAGCAGGTCAACATCAAGGTGGACGGGAAGATCGATTGGAAGTTCGAGGCCAAGCGCCACAGCCAGCAGATCGAGAACAAAGAGTCCAACGACGGCTCGGCCACCCTGGTGCTGCAGGTCGTGAGATAAGCGAAGCCGCCTCCCTCCCGTCCCCACGAGTTCCTGTTGTCCTTCGGGCTATTTCTCTAGCAACAAGGCGTGCCGACGCAGTTTCCCGAACATAAAGCTCCGCCGCAGCACACAGAACCCGCCCGGCAGCCATAGGGGCAGCCGTCGCCGCCCTCGCAGACGTTTTCGCCGCTACAGCTGACATGCCACCACTCGTCGGGCTCATAGCAGCTTCCGTCCGGCAGGCAGGGGCAACCCGGGGTGCCCTTGGGACATTTGGATTCGTCGCACCACTGGCCGTAGTCGTCGTTCGACACGATATAGTGCTGGCAATCGAAATCGACTCCCAGCCAGGCGCAGTCGGAATCCGCTGCGCAAGGGCCCGGCTGGCAGATGTCGAAGGCGCAGTAATTTATGCACTCGCTGGCCGAGGGAAAAGGATCCCCGCGGCAGTCCGAGTAGCTGAAGTTGTCACACGAACTGCCATCATCGAGAGTGCGCGGCAAGTTGAGTTGGCCATGGACACAGTCGTTTTGCAGAATGCGATCCAGTTCGCCTTGTCCCGCGCCGCCGCATCCGCAAAGAACCAGGCCTGCCGCCAGAACCAAGAGTAGACGAGTCATGAAAATGGGCCCTCCCTTATGGGCATTATTTTCATTTTTAGTGAAAAATACAACTAGAACATGCCCGCTGGTTACCCGGACCGCGAAAATGCGGAAGGGCCAAAGATACCGAATTGCCTAAAGCACGAGATCCGATGGTTTCTGGTAGAGGCGCTCGCAGTAGCGGCAGCGTACGGCGGGCTTCGAGGCTTCGCCTTCGAGCAGGAATACCGTATCGATTTCTTCGATGTTAGTAATACATTTGGGATTGGGACAGCGGAGCATTCCCAGAAACTCTTTGGGAACCGTTATTGGCCGCTTCTCGACCACCTTGCCGTCTTCGATTATGTTAATGGTGGCGGTTGGAGCCACAAGCGCCAGCCGGTCGGTCACCGCGGCAGTCAGCGCGAGGTTTTCAACCTTGACGATGTCCTTGCGACCCAGCTTTTCGCTTTTGAAGTTGATGCCGACGGTCAGGATGCCGTCCTGGTGCACTCCCAGAATCTCTACGACCTTCATGGCCATCGGGCTGGGGATGTGATCGATAACCGTGCCCCGTTCGATGGCGTAGACTTTGTGCGCGCGTGTTTCCGTCATTTCATTACTCCCATGACCAGTCCCAAAAGCGCTTGCCTTGTGGGAATACCGTTATGCGCCTGGCGAAAGTAGATGGCATTCTTTGTGCCATCCAGTTCTTCGGCAATCTCATCGACCCGGGGCAGAGGATGCATGATGCGGCACTGCTCACCCAGCCTGGCAAGTTCTTTCTTGTCTATGCGGTAAGCGCCTGCGACTCGTTCGTATTCGAGGAAATCTGCGAAGCGCTCTTTTTGAATACGGGTAACATAAAGTACATCCAGCTTCTGGTCGAGCTGGCTGATGTCGTCCACCTGCGAGAAATTCGTGCCCGCGTTTTTCAACTCCGCCAGCGTAGTCTCCGGCATGCTCAAAGACGGGGGCGCGATGAACACCTGGCGGGTGTCGAACAGGCTCAATGCCTTGGCCAGGGAATGGACAGTGCGGCCGTATTTGAGGTCTCCAAGCATTCCGACCGTCAGGCCTTCCAGTTGCCCGAATTCTTCCTTGATCGTGACCAGGTCGAGAAATGTCTGGGTCGGGTGCTGGTTGGCGCCGTCCCCGGCGTTTAGCACGGGAACGGTTGCTACCTGGGAAGCCAGGCGGGCGGCTCCCTCGATGGAGTGCCGCATGGCGATCGCGTCGCAGTAACCGGTGACGGTCTTGATTGTGTCCGACAGCGATTCGCCTTTTTTCGTGGAAGAGACGTTGGCGTCGGCAAAGCCGATCACCCGCCCGCCCATCGAAACCATGGCCGACTCGAAACTCAGGCGTGTTCGGGTTGACGGTTCGAAAAACAGCGTGGCCAGCACCTTGCCCGCAAGCATGTTGGGCCACTTGCCGGCCTTGACCTCGAGGGCCTTGTTGACGATGGCCTCGATTTCCTCCCGCGGAAAATCACGGATGGATACTATTGAGCGTCCCTTCATGTCCACTTTCACAGCCCTCCTGAAATTTGCCGGAGTATAGTTTGCACGCACGAAGCAGACAATAGAAATGTTTGGTCACCCGTAGAAGTGTGTCACGGCAGGTAGGCCACGGGATCCTCACAGCCGGCCGCTGCAAAACCTGCAAGGCGCAGGCGACAACTCGGGCAGACGCCACAGGCCAGGCCGTTTGGCGCAGGATCATAACAGGTGTGGGTGTTTTTGTAGTTTACTCCCAGTTCCAGCCCTCGGCGAATAATGGCCGCCTTGTCCAGGTTGAGAAGCGGTGCGCGAATACTAATTGATTCTCCTTGAATACCCATGCGGGTGGCCAGGTTGGCCATGTGCTGGTAGGCCGAGATGAAGACGTCCCTGCAGTCGGGATAACCGCTGTAATCTACCTGGTTGGCCCCGATGAATATGTCCCGTGCCCCTAAAGTCTCGGCCCAGGCCAAGGCGAGAGAGAGGAAGATGGTGTTTCGCGCCGGAACATAGGTTACCGGAATTCCGCCCGTGGGCGATTCCCTGGGGACGGCGATGTTGTCGGTCAAGGCGCTGCCTCCGATCTTGTCAAGTTCCACCCCGATTACCACGTGGCGCTTGACCTCGAAGGCCTCGGCCTGCAACGCGGACATTTTCAGTTCAATTGAGTGCCGTTGTCCGTAGTCGAATGCTATTGAGTAACAATCGTAGCCTTCTGACGATGCGATAGCCAAGCAAGTGCTCGAGTCCATCCCCCCGCTTAGCAGCACAACAGCCCGTTTTTCATTGGTTTTCATTTGGAGACGCCTCAGTGTTTGTATTACATGTAGGATATTGTAGGCAAAAAATTGACATGTATTCCGAGGTAGGATATTGTAGCAGTAAATAGGGCAAGGAGGGAAGACCATGAAATCGTCGCCTATCGCTCGAATCCGATTGGTCGCCAGATCTCAAAGGGAACGCCGTACGACATCCAGAGACCGGCGTGTTCTCGACGGTACCATCAAGTACCAGGGTTGCTTTCTCAACGTCGAGGTTGTCGACGTCAGCGAGTCCGGGGCATATGTTGTAGCTCCAGTTGTCCCCGAGCAGGCCGACTGCATTACTCTGGCGATTGGACTTCCTCACCTTGGTACCTCTGTCATGGTGACCGGGAGGGTGCGCCGTGTAGGTATCGGCTCGCGGGAAATGAGTCGCCCGGGCGGCTTCGGGATCCAGTTCACACGCTACTACACGCGAGCGGGGCACACTACCCTCCGGGAACACCTGGCCGCCTGACTCCGAGACTAGTGGTTTTTTCCGCTTCCCGGTTGACAGGGATCTTCTGCCGGGGCTAGTCTGATAGGTGAAATCGAAGCCGATAGCGATACGGAGTGGTCTGATGGCAACCGCGCGCGTCAAATCATGGTCCAACGAACAGGGCTTTGGATACATCGAGCATCCAGAGCACGGAGACCTGCTTTTCGACTTTGAAGCCTGCAATTTTCAGCCCGAGGTGGGTGACGAAGTTGTCGTCGAAGAAATTGGAAAACGCTACGACGGATCTCTAAAGGCCAAGCGAGTAAGTTGCCCGGCCAAACCACACAAGGGCGACAAACCCATACCGCCGAACCTGCCCAGCTGACACGTGCAGGTCGCGTATGCACGCTCAACCAAATTCTTCCTCCAGCCCATCTCTCAGTTTCTGTTCCACGGTGCCTCTTAAAGCAGCCAGCAACATTGAAAGTTCAACGCGGACAGAGACCTTGCCCTCGCTTAGAGAAACCTGGCCCTTGACCCCGGTTCGTTTGAACTCATAGCGGTTTTCCCCGGTCCAGCTTCCCTTCAATCCGTGCTTTGCTGCGAGTTTCTGTCCAACGTTCTCGATTCTCTGGCGGGCCTCCGGCATCGAAAGGCCATGGCTGCGACTGACATCTATGGTAGGCATGCTGAGTTCCTCGCTGTCATACACAAGTTAGTGTTTACTCATTGCGTCTCTGAAGATCCGGTATTGGCGCATATAACGATATGCCCCGCGCGGAGAAAAGAACAGAAAGTCGACCCTGCCGAACGTCACAACGTCCCCGTCGTGCAGGCTCACGAGTTCTCCAGGCACGAGCGGTCTACCGCGCACCATACTGCCGTTTGTCGATCCTGAATCCACCAGCGAGTAGCTGTCTTCATTGCTATCATAGATAAGGCAAGCATGTCTGTTGGAGATGGTACTGTGTGAGATCACATAGTCGCGGCGCTCGTCCCTGCCTATGAAAGCCTTTCTGGGGAAATCTCGACTTGGATGAGCATTGGGCATCAACGGAATGAAGTCGAGCACCTGCTTACTGAAACGATCGATAGTCTGGGCTCCCGCCGTGCGATCCACCAGACGAGTATGCACGAATTCGTCGATGGCACCTGGAGTCTCGGAGAAGAACAGAAAGGCATGCGGAAACTGCTCGGTAAACTCATCTATGCTCAGCGTGTTAACCACTTTGATGAAATCGCGAAAGCTTTCCAAGAGACTTGCCTCCCGCCCTGGCAACCGTAGCCAAGCACCCAAGAAATAACACGTGTGGCTTTCGGCTGTAAAGCCCTCAGGGATTATAGTACCAGACTTCGGTCGAGGGCCGGCGGCCTTCGGTTGTGTTTACGAAACCGCCGGCGATGATCAGGCCTCCGGTGACAAGTTGAGTAACGCTGGCAAAAGCAATTTGCCGCCCGAGGGGATCGGCGGCTGAAAATGAAGCGCTCAGGGTCTCATTGTCGATATCAGCCAACTCGGCCGAAGACAATAGCCGGTCTTCGAAGCCGTCATATGCTTCTCCTGCTGCGTATAGAATTTTTCCATCGGGCAAGCGAGCAGCGACGAGTCCCCGGCGCGCCTCGTGGCCTGCGGGTAGTTGGTCGGCCTTGAGTACGAAGAACCCCGAGCCGGCCTCCGCGTCCGCCAGATACATCTCCGGAGCGTCGATCGATTGAAAAGAATTGTCGCCTCCGATAATCAATACGCCGTCATCCGTCCCAATCGCCTCGTGATCGATCCGCGGAGTCAACAGACCTCCGCGAGCGTTTTCACCGGACGGGGTGATATTCGAAAAATCATTGCCGTCGAACAACTCGCACGAGTCGAGCAGCCCTCCTATACCCAGTCCTCCGGCCGCCAGCACTTCGTGCCGCCCCTGTCCGAAAGCTGTCAGACTGAAATCGCGTCGCGCATGAACCAGGGAAAGGTCGCTGCGTGTGAACGTCTCGGCTATGACATCGAACAAGAGTACACTCGATGTGAGTGTGCGCGATCCACTCGAGCCGAGCTCTCCTCCGGCGATCAAGATGGTATCACGACCCTCGGCGCCATCCTGGAGGTTGAAAAGAACGGCTGAGTGTCTGGTTCTGCTCTTGACTTCCTCTGGATTGTAGTTGCCCAACTCGCGAAAACTGTCTGTTGCCGGATCGAACTGCAAGATCGGCTCTAGCAGCAAGCCCTGATCGTTCTCCCCTCCGAAGACCAACACCTTGCCCTCTGGAGTGGCGGTCAGAGTATGGCCTACCCGGCGGTCGGCCCCGCTGAAATCAGGACAACCCGTGTCATCCTCCGCACAGCTTGTTTGCAAGGTCGGGTTGTAGATCTCGGGTGGGCAGAAGTTATTGGGTGCATCGCGCCCACCCCCGGACGCTCCTCCGAAAAAAAGCACTCTTCCGTCCGGCAAGGGCGCCGCAGCGTGCGAAAAACGGGCAGTTGTGAGATCTCCGAGTTTCGTAAATTCTCCTTTTCTGGCAAACAGTACATCAATCTCGGCGGAGGCCTCCTCTGAAAGACTAAACGGCGGGCTGCGCCCGCTTGAGATAACGTTTTGTCCGTCAAGCCCGATTCCTTCGATTGTCAAGACTACACCTGAAGCAGGCGAGCCGCTGAGAACGATCTCATCGGACGAGACGTCGACGATCGAAACCAGACTATCTGCACCGGGAATGTCGATCGTAACGCGCAGGGAAGCCACTCCCTGCCAGGTGTCTTGATCCGACGGGGTGTGAATGCGAAGATCGACGGCGCATTGTTTGCCGGGAATGTGCTCAACCTCACCGCAGCCAAAGGCCGTAAGCATGATCAATCCCGCCAACAGATGTGGCCTCGGATTTCTCACGGGCCGATCCTCTCAAGCTGGATGTGAATCAGATCGGGATCTGTTACCGTCTCGTTGCCTCCCCCCAGAGTCAAAGCCAGCGATGTTCCAACTATGGCAGCGGCAGCGGCTCCCACCGCCGTCCAGAACCACCAGCGTGAAAATATACTGCCGGCCTCTCCGGGTTGCACGGCGCCGGACACCGGCGACTGGGTCATACCGGAGACATTCAAACCGAGTGCTGGTTTCTTCTGCAGGCGCACCAGGCTTCCCGCAACTTGTTTCTCCCGGGCGGGCGCTCCAAGCAATCGCCTGGAAAAGTCCAGGCCCAACGAGTCTGGCGGGCGCGTCTTGCCGCCTCGCGAGGAGAGGGCTTCTGAAAGTCGACCGGCAAGCTCCGGCCCAAGTTCAACGATGTCTCCGGGGCCGATGGCCAAGCCCACGATCCGAGGATCTTCGCCGCCAGCCGGGATGACGGCGATCGTCAGGACCTTCTTGCCGGCAAGATTGTGTGCCAGCTGGCTCAGCACGACCGCCTCGGCTCCCGAAATATGAGCCAGATCGTGTGCAAGAGAAGAAAGAACATCACGCGAGCCCGAGCCGGAGATCTCATGCTGAATACTGTCGACCACCCGGGGCAAAACCTGCGGAGACATTTTCTCTTCTATCCTTGTGGATTCACCAGCGGACACTTCGACGATCTTCCTGACAACCCGGTAGCCTGTCTTCGAAAGGCGCAATGCGTGCAAGCCATCGGGAATGCCCTTTTTTGTGGCCGGTGTGCGGCCGATCTCCAGGCCGTCCAATTCAGCCAGGACGCCCCGGGGATCCGTGACCACGGAAACAGCGCCAGTGACATCCTTGGACATCTCGGCCGCCGTGTCGAAGAGTGTCCGGAATTTACCCGGCACCTGGCCGGGATCGGGTACGTAGTCAGGGGCGACCACCAGGATCTCGCGATAGGCCGACTGGGCGTCGTCGGCGCGGCCGGCGGTCGCCAGGCTTTCGGCCAGGCCCATCAATGCGTCGATCAGGACTCCGGGATCGTCCAGCCACTGTAGCCGCCGCCTGAGTATCACCCGCGCCGAGAGAAAAGTATCGATCGCGTCGTCCAGAGCAAGCTCCAGCAGGCGCTCCCGACCCCGCTTGATGAGCGCACGTGCTTTTTGCAGGTCCCGGCGGACATCTTCCGGTGTTTGCTCCTCACTTCGCGCAACGAGTTGCGCTGCGCTTACGACCTCGATTTCTCCCGAAGACAAGGAGTTTCCGATTACCGTACGAGCACTGGCCGCCTCTCGCGAGTCAATGCCTTGGATCGCCTGTGTGTCGAAAAGAATAACCAACTTCTTGCCGGATTCTTCCGCTAAAAAGGCCTCGTTGCCGGAATCGGCCGTGTTCTCCGCCTTCTCAAGCGGCTCAACAGGTTCATCCTCCTGTGCCGCGGCCATGGGTGTGACCATGGCCGCCAGGAAGAGAAGGACAATCAGCCTATGCATCCAAGCCTCGCTGATAAGATCATGGAACCAGCAAAACTTAACACAGCGTCGCAACAGGGGTCAAACAAGGTGAATGTCGAACGCCTGAAAACGAAGCTACTTTGACAGGACCCGATGGAAACGGCAATATTGATAAAGGTATTCAGTTAGAGATCGGAAAGGAGTGCCCGGATGAAGAGCAGCGTCTGGCTCGGCCCTCTTATCCTTGACTTGGGCGTCTGTCTGCTTGCTGGATTTTCCGGGTGCGGCCCCGATCAGAGTTTCGATTCGGGGAGCTTTGGTGAGTCGAATGCTGCCGTTCGGCATGAGATTGCAAAACCGCTCGGACCGGAAGGAAGCAAGATCAGGCGGGTGGTCCTCGACGTTCAGGGCACGGCAACGTTCCAGCAGGGCATACAACCCGATTCTTCATACCAACATGCCGGAACAACCGTCTGGGCCTACTATCCCAATGACAACTACGGCAGCGACCCGAATTTCGGATTCGGGGTCAACGGCAACTTCTATTGGCCGTACCTGAAATTCGATCTCGGTTCGGCCGTGCCCGCAGGATCGCAGGTGTTGCAGGCGGTCTTGTCGATGAATGCGGAAGATGGCTATGGCGGCTACCAGAATGGCGCCAGCCACAAGGTGCTCTCAGCCTGGGGCGAGGACACTTTGACTTACAACAACATGCCGGCCGACTGGAATAACGAAATTTACGAGTCGATCGTCTACATAAACGGGCTGGGCTGGTTTGACTGGGACATTACCCAGATGGTTTCCGATTGGGTGGCCGATCCGGCCAGTAACTTCGGGCTGTCGATCATTCCGATCGACTCGCTCTATGATGGCGACATGGTCATCTGGTGCAGCGACGACTACAGTTCTGTTTCGTTGCGCCCCAAGCTGACAGTCGACTACCTGCTGCCCGAGCATCGCGCCACGTTTGTGAGTCAAAACGCGCCGCCCGCTGAGCTTACCACCGGCCAGCAGGCCCAGGTCTTGCTGCGCTTCCGCAACGAGGGGGCCGATACATGGACAGAAGCCCTGGGCTACAAGCTGGGAAGCCAGGGACCGCAGGACAACACCAACTGGGGTTTCAACCGAGTGGCCTTGCCGGGAGACACTCCCGAGGACGCCGAGATCGAGTTCTCCTTTTCGATCACCGCCCCCGCACAACCCGGTGTCTACACCTTTCAGTGGCAGATGATTGAGGAAGGCGTGATGTGGTTCGGCGATCTCAGCACGCCTGTGAATGTTACGGTTTCGAGGAAGGCCAACGGGGATCCATGTTCTGTGCCGGGAGAGTGCGACTCGGGCGAGTGCGTGGATTCGGTCTGCTGCGACTCGGCTTGCTTGGGTAGCTGCATGCGCTGCGATCTTGCCGGTCTGCAGGGGAACTGCCGCTATATAGCCGCGGGAGAGGACCCCGACCTGGAATGTGCCGGGGATCCGCCCTGCGGCTCGTACTGCAACGGCGCCGGCTCCTGTGAGTTTCCAGCCGCCGGAAACGCCTGTGCGGATTGCGCCACCTGTAATGGTGCCGGATCCTGTAACCAGTGGGCGGCCGCGGGAAGCGATGTCGGCAATATATGCGGTCTGTGCCGCGTTTGCCCCGGGGATGGACCCGACTGTGTTCCTGTGGCTGCCGGCTCGGATCCCCTCGACGAATGCACACCGGCGACTCCCGAGAGTTGCGGCTTCGATGGTAATTGCGACGGGCAGGGAGGATGCGCCTTTCATCCCCAGGGGACCGTATGCGATCCGGAGCGATGCCAGAACGATGTTCATCATCCTGCCGACCTTTGCGACGGGGCCGGCAATTGTCAGGACTCAGGGCAGGATGCCTGCCTGCCCTATGTCTGCCTGGACTCAACCAACTGCCGCACTGACTGTTCACTGGACACTGATTGTGTATCGGGCAGTCACTGCGAGGGCGGCGCCTGCGTCGCCTATATTCCGCGCGGCGAGGCCTGCAGCCGGGACGAGCAGTGCATCACCGGTGAGTGCACCGACGGCGTGTGTTGTGACACGGCCTGTGCCGGCCTGTGCCAGGCGTGCAACTTGCCGGCGGACCCGGGCGGCTGTCTGCCCGTGCCCGACGGCCAGGATCCGCGCGAGGATTGCCTGGGCGCGGGCACCTGCGGCGGGGTTTGCAACGGCGCTGGCGTTTGTCGTTTCACGCCGGTGGATACTAGCTGTGCGCCCTGCACGACCTGCGACGGTGCCGGCTCCTGCACGGTGTTCGCAGCGGCCGACAGCGATCCTTTCGACGACTGCCCGCCCTGTCAGGCCTGCTCGGGCGTGGACTCATCCTGCAGCATGCTGGCCGCCGGTAGTGATCCACTCGACGATTGCATGGCCAGCACCCCCGAAAGCTGCGGACTTGACGGTGAATGCGACGGCTCGGGTTCCTGTCGGCAGTATGCACAAGGAAGCGAGTGCAGACCGGCGGCCTGCACCGACGGACTGCTCGAGCCTGCTGATGTGTGCGACGGCGCCGGCACATGTCTGGACAGCGGCCAGGTCGATTGCGAAGGCTTCCAGTGCCTGACCGCTGACGCCTGCCGGGACGATTGCGCCGCCGACGATGATTGCCTGGACGGCTACCATTGCCAGACCCAGACCTGCGAGGCCGACAGGCCGACCGGGGATTTTTGCGAGAGTGACGGGCAATGCATCTCGGGACATTGCGCTGACGGCGTGTGCTGTAGTTCGGCTTGCCAAGCGGCTTGCGAGCGCTGCGATCTTTCTGGGTCACTCGGGAACTGCGCTTTTGTACCCTCAGGAGAAGATCCCGATACCGAGTGCGGTGACTCCGGGATCTGTTCGGGAGCTTGCGATGGAGCTGGAGCCTGTGTGCAACCCGGCCAGGAAACTGCTTGCGGACCATGCGCGCGCTGCGATGGTGCGGGATCGTGCTCGGTTATTCTTGCCGCCGGAGTCGATCCAGACGACGCCTGCGGGCCTTGCCGCGTTTGCGCAGGCGACAGGGATGAATGTGTCGCCGTAGCTGCAGGCGAAGATCCGCTCGAAGAGTGCGATCAGCAACCACAAAACGAATGCGGCCTGGACGGCGTCTGCGACGGCCGCGGAGCCTGCCGGATGTGGGTTTCAGGTACCTCCTGCGGAAACCAGAGTTGTCTGGGTGACACGCTGACGCTTGCTCCTACGTGCGACGGTAGCGGGAACTGCACCCAGCAGGGCACGCTATCGTGCGCGCCGTATGTTTGCGATGGAGATTTTTGCGCGGGGCCTGCAGGGCTCGATCACGTCAGCATCGAGGATTTGCCTGATGGCAGCGGTCAGCCCCTGGGGGATGCAACTCTAACGACGGACGACTTGCTCGACGTTTACGCGATCGGCCGTGATGCGGGAGGGGCCTACCTGGATCAAATAGTCGTCACCTGGAGCGTCGAAGGAGAGATAGGCACGCTGCAACCCGGGCCCAGCCGCAGCGCCACTTTTGACCCCACTACACCTGGTACCGGCAGGCTGCTTGCCGTGTTCCACGATCCCGCAGTTACTGACGGCCAAAGCGGAATTCTGGCTGTCGGGCCGGGCGTTGCCGCCGGAAGCGTTGATCTCGAGGCCGATCCTTCGATCATCCCCGCCGACGGCGTCTCAACGTCGATGGTGCTCGCCGGGCCGGTGATGGATGCCGACGGCAACCTGGTAGCCGACGGAACGCTGTTGAGTGTGATCAGCTCCGGCGGGTCGCTCCAGGGCGACGACGACGATCCCGGTCTGGATGGATTCCAACGCTCCACCAGCCGGGGATTCTTTTCATTCGTTGTCAAGGCAGGCACAGTTGCGCAGGCAGCCAAGCTGCGAGTAGTAGCCGTTCCCCCGGGTACGGCTCAGGGCGAGGGCTTGCTCTATTTCGGCGACGGCAAGCCGGTTGCCGACGCAGGTGACGACATCTCAACCTATTCGGGCAAGAAAGTGATCCTTGACGGCGGCGGAAGTTTCGACCCGTACGGGCGCCCGATTGATTATAGCTGGAGTCAGACTTCTGGTGAGCCTGTTGAATTGGTCGGCGACGACACGGAAGCACCTTCCTTTACGGTTTCCCCTTTCAGCGGTAGCCGGACACTTACTTTTGATCTGGTGGTTTCGGTCGGCACGGATGAGAGCGCGCCCGACAGCGTTGACGTCTTTGTCCAGGGTGAACCCGATGACCTGCCGGTTGCCGTTATCGTTCTTGATCCCGAGCAAGGTAGCGCCCCGCTCAGCGTTCTTCTGGATGGACGCACGAGCAGCGCATCCAGCGGCGCCACCTTGAGTGGTTTTGTTTGGAGCTTTGCGGATGGCTTCCCGGCAGTCAGTGGCCAGAGCATCAACCGCACCTTCGACGAGCCCGGTGGCTACGGCGTGACTCTGACAGTGACTGACAGCAGCGGAAAGTTCGCTACTGCTGCCGCCCAGGTGAGCGTTCTCGACGGAGACAACCAACCTCCTCGTCTAATCCTGAGAGCGCTTCCCGATCGCGGAGAAGCTCCGCTCGAAGTGGCCTACACGGCCGAGGCAACCGATGTCGACGGCACAATCGACAAGATCGAGTGGGACTTCGGCGGTGGTTTTACGTTAGAGGGCCCCGAGCAGACAAGGTTGTACTCGCACCCGGGGCGCTACACGGCGCAGGCCAGAGCCACAGACGACAAGGGTCTTTCGAGCGTCGCCCGCATAGACGTTTTCGTGATGCAGACCGGCTCTCTGCCTCCGGTGATCCTTTCCAGCCCGCCTGTCAGCGCCCGGGTGGGTGAAGCATACGACTACTTGCCGGTGGCTATTGGCACGCCCAACCTGGTCTGGAGCCTGGGCAAGGAGATAGGCGGCGAGTTACGCAGGGTCCCTACAGGAATGCAGGCGGACCCAGGCACTGGAACCACCCACTGGGTTCCCACGTCCGACCAGTCGGGTGATGTTGACGTCACCCTGGTTGTCACAAACGACGCCGGCGCCGACTTTCAGGATTTCACGATCCAGGTGCAGGGGTCGGGTTCCTCGGGCGGCTGTGGTTGCGAATCCAGAAGCCCGACGCAAAGCGATTCGCTTCCCGGATGGCTGGCTATTGTCTTGCTGCTGGCGCTTGCCAGGGTCAGAACTGTCAGCAGGCGCCTACGGCGGTAACAGACCGCTAAGAGACGATTCGGGCACGGCGCCCGTCTGGCGTTTGAACTCCCGGCCGTCGACGAAACTGATTATTGTAGGAATGGCCCGGATGCCGAAACCGCTGGGAGTTTGCGGGTTCGAGTCGGTATCGAGCTTGGCAACAATGACCTTGCCCGCGTTTTTATGAGCGAAGCTCGAAAGGATCGGCCCCATACTCCTGCATGGCCCGCACCAGGGCGCCCAGAAATCCACCAGCACCGGCACGGGAGCCCTGGAGATGAAATCGCTGAAAGTCGAGTCGCTCAGGCCAACCGTGCCACCGGGGGATTCCAAGCCTGCCTTACAGGAACCGCAAACCGGTTTTTGGCTCACCTTGTCGATCGGCACGGAGTTGGTTTTTCCGCAGGAGCTGCACTTGATGAGCAACTTGCCATCAAGGTAGTTGACCATATCACTCATGGCTCCTCCATACGATCACGCTCGGGGCCGCGGGCGGGCCCTCAGACTTCTCAAGCGTTCTTCTCGAACAGGCTTTTATCCGCCCCGCAGACGGGGCAGACCCACTCATCCGGCAGATCTTCAAAGACTGTGCCCGGTGCGACGCCGTTGTCGGGATCTCCGACGGCGGGATCGTAAACATAACCGCAGACGCTGCAGGTATACTTTTCCATGAGAACTCCTCCTGCCGAATGTCGATGCCGGCTAGGCTAAAGATAGTCATCTTGACAGCAGTGGTCAAGATGATCTGACATTGAAATTTTTCGAAGAGTAATCGGGGCTCAGATACGCAGCCCGAGGTAGCCCATTGCCGAAATGTCCCAGCCGGACCTTCCGGTAATGTAATGGTAACCGGCGTCGGCCGCCACGCCGATGGCAAACCAGTCGCCGAGAGGAATGTCCAATCCTACTCCGAGGCGAGCCTGGAAGCCGGCGGTGGCATCGAGTTTGCCCTCTGCGTCGGGATCAAATGCGCCTTTTTGGGCGGTCAGCATCATCAGGCCGACAGAACCCCGAATATACGGCTCGATCGGGCCGAGGGGGAGCTTGAAATCGGCTCCCAGTCCGGCATGCAGAAAATCGGCGTCGTTGAAGAAATGCTGGTAGTCCACCATCAGCGAAATGAAGAGTATCTCGAGCTTTCCGCGCACTCCGAAAACTCCTCCCGACAAAGTAGTGCCCACAGAGGTCAGCGGGCGCTCGATATTACTTATCTGGGAATAGCCTACCTGGGCGTCCAGATCGAAGGCAAACAGGTCGGCCTTGGCCTGTGTGAGCGGCAAGACCAGGCAGATAATCGCAACAAGAAATGTTTTTCGCATGATCGACTCCTTTACCCCGGGATTTCGTTCTGTCCAGTGAGACGTCACACTCCCTGATTGTGTTCATTCTGGATGCAGGCGAGAGGTCTGTCAAGCAGCGATTGTCCTACTCGCTCCCACATCCCCAGTAAGATGATGGAAACGTCTTGCCTTGTTCCCGCCAGTCTTGACAAACTGTTAATAGAAGCAGGAGCCGGACAAGCAAGGAGGGCACATGTGTCCAATAAAAAAATTCGGTTCGTGGCTTGCACTCGCCGCGATACTGGTTGCGCTTGGATGCCAGGACGATAAGTTGCATGGATCGACGCCCGAGATCGATCGTTTTCACACCAGCTCCGCCGACTCACCGCCGATCCTCGATGACTACACTCCGCTGCCTGATTCGGATGAAATAGTCGTCGACTTCGGCCTGGTAGACGTCATGAGCATCTCGCGACGCTACCTCTTCATTCGCAACGAGGGCCAGGGCGACCTGATCCTTTCCGCGGTGGAAATTTCCCCGGGCAGCAGCCAGGATTTCTTGCTGGGTTGTCGCAAGGGCGGCATTTTCGAAAACGGATGCCCGTATACCCAGGAGAATCCGCTGTCGATCGCCCCTGGTCGGGATCTGGCGGTCGAGATAACCTACGCGCCCGGAGAGGTCGGCCCCGATAGCGGCGATTTCGTGATGACCTTCAATACCAATTTGCATCGTACCATCAGCGTTCACCTCACTGGCCGCAGCATTACGCGTGAGATCCAGGTTTGCATACGCGATTGCGTGGGCGACGGGCTATCGGCCGGATGTCAGCAGGCTGCTGAAATCTGCAACGGAGATGTGGGCAAGGACAACCTGGTGATTGCCTTCGGTGACACGGCAATCGGCGGCGCGGCTGAGCGTACCATCAGCGTGCGCAACCTGGGCGAGCGCGAGTTGCAGGTGTCGTTGCTGAACTTGGCGGCAGGTTCGGGTGCCCAGTTTGCGCTGGACACTTCCACAAGTGGCCTGCCCGGCGAGATCGCGCCCGGAGACGGGACACAATTTTTAGCTCGTTACACGCCCGATGGCGGAGCAGAGCACATGGGCCGGGTGCGGATCATCTCGGACGATCCCGCGACTCCCCAACTCGAAGTTGAACTGGTCGGCCAGGGAGTAGCTCCCCGGGTGTGCCCCCAGCCCGCACTGCTCGATTTCGGTACGGTGGTCACCGGCCAGGCGGTTGTGAAATCGTTCACCATAAACAATTGCGGTTTGATGCCGCTCGATGTGTACCAGGTTGCTATGGCTGCCGATCCATATAGCCCCGATTTCAGCCTGGTCGATCCCGGTTCTGTGCCCGGGACGCTGGGAGTCGGCGAGAGCGTGGATGTCGAGGTGCAATATCTGCCTCCGACGGACGGATCGGACGCCGGTGGAGTTGACATCTTTTCGAACGACCTTGTTTCCGATCCGCTCAGCCACCTGACCGGCACGGTGGCCCTGCGTGGTCAGGCGATCTCGCAGGTCTGCGACCTGCAGGTTGTGCCCTTCGTGGCCAGCTTCGGCGTCGTGGAAATCGGGGCCCCGGCGACCATCGACCTGTTGGTATCGAATTCCGGCAACGGGCCCTGCACGCTCAGTGATTCCGATATCAGCGCCAACACTCCCGATGACGAATTCTCGGTGGTGTCCGAACCCGCGGCCGACACCGTCATCGATCCCGGCCCGGGCAACGAGGTCACACTGAAAGTGGGATACGATCCGGTCGATCGCGGTCAGGATACCGGTACGCTGAGTCTCTACGTCAACGACAAGGACACCAACGAGGTGCGTGTCGACTTGAACGCCTTCGGCAACTGGCCGGGAGGCGATGGACCGATCGCGATATGTTCGGTCGATCCGCAGACCACAGTGCCCTTCACTACCGTACGCTGGCTGGGCAACCAGAGCTACGACACCAACAATCGGTCCATCGTAGACTATCGCTGGAGCAAAGTGTCATTTCCGGCCGGGAGTGCCGCCACACTCGTCGGCATCGGAGCGAACCGCACTACCCAGGTCGACCTGGCGGGCAACTACACGGCGCAACTGGTCGTGGAGAACGACATCGGGCAGGTTTCGGATCCCTGCACGGCCACGACCAGCGTGACCCCTACACAGGATCTGTGGATCGAGATGTACTGGACTCACGCCGGAGACGACATGGATTTGCACCTGCTTGCGCCGGGCGGTACGCCGCGCACCTCCAGCGACTGTTTCTTCTCCAACTGCGTCGGCATGTTCTTCACTCCCGACTGGGGCCAGCTAGGCTACGACGGCGACGACCCCCACCTCGACCTGGACGACATTCCGCACACCGGACCGGAGAACATCAACATTGCGGATCCTGCCGACGGGGTGTACACCGTTTTGGTCAACGATTACCCGGGCAGCACTTATGATCCGCCCAACAAGGTTTTCGTCAACGTTTACATCGACGGAGCCCTGGTGGCCGGATTCGACAAGGACATCTCGGGAGAAGGCTTCGACTGGTACGTGTGTGAGATCGACTGGCCATCGGGGACAGTCACTCCGCTTTAGGCCCGCCTGCGATAGCTTTTTTGACCGGTCGCGGCATCCTTCATACAATAGGTTTCGAAAACTCTTTCCGGAGCCCGGATGGTCTTCGAGCCTATAACTTTCGGCAGGTACGTCCTGCTCAAGCGGATCGCCATAGGCGGGATGGCCGAGGTCTTCCGGGCGGTTGCCTACGGGGCCGAGGGCTTCGAAAAGCTTGTAGCCATCAAGCGCATGCTGCCGCACCTCTCCGATGACCCTCAGTTCGTGGACATGTTCGTCAACGAGGCCCGCCTGGCGGCCAACCTGAACCATGGGAACATCATCCAGATATTTGATTTCGGAACAATCAAGGACCTTCTGTTCTTGAGCATGGAATATGTTCGCGGAAAGAATTTCGCCGAGATCATCGATTTTCTCAGAGCGCATGATTTGTCGACGCCCATTGAACTCGCATGTCACGTCGCCATCCAGGCGCTCAACGGCCTGGACTATGCCCACCGCGCACTCGATCGTCACGGCAACCCGGCCAACCTGATCCATCGCGACGTTTCACCTCCCAACATCATCGTCTCTTTCGACGGCGAGGTGAAGATAGGCGACTTCGGCATCGCCAAGGCCGCCGAAACCGGCATTCGCACAGGCTCGGGTGTCCTCAAGGGCAAGTACGCCTACATGTCGCCCGAACAGGCCGGTGGTCTCGACATGGATCCGCGCACGGACATCTTCAGCCTGGGCGTGTGCTTCTACGAACTTCTGACTTTAAGCGAGGCCTTTGCCGGCAACTCCGACCTGGGCGTATTGCGGGCAATCCGGGCGGCCGAGGTCACGCCGCCGCGCGAGTTGAATCCGGCCATTCCCGAGGAACTCGAATCAATAATGTACCGGGCCCTCGAGAAAGATCCGGACGATCGTTTCAAATCCGCGGCCGAAATGCGTGACGCTCTCGAGCAGTTCATGATCAACGAGAACCTGCGTTTCTCAGCCTCCTGGCTTTCGAATTTCATGAGCGACATCTTCCGGGACGAGATTGAACAGGAGCGGGAGCAACTCCTGCGTGAGACACAAGAGGCCGAGCACCTGAGGGATGAGGCAACGACCGCTGCCAGGCTAGGTGCCTTCGACGCAGGTGACGTAGACACCATGATCTACCCGGATCTATTCGTCAAGATGGCTCGCCGCGCCGACAGGCGTGCTAGCGATGTGCAAGATGCGGGGAAAGAGGACAGCTTTGCGGAAGAAACCTTGCCGCTTGGCGCTCCCGAAGATCACGAGGAGTCCACCGAAGAGATCGAACGCTACCAGGAAGAATACAGCTACTCATCCAGCCGCCCCCGTCCACAGCTACCCTCTCTTGATCCCGAGATGGGAGACGAGATCATGACAGAGGAAATGTCTCCCGCCGTGGCACATGCATCCGGCTTACTTCCAGCGGTCGATTTCATGCGCACGGACCGGGGCGCGCAAAAGCCCCGCGATAAAAAAGGAGCATCAGAGCTCCCATCATTCGGTGAGATCAGTGATTCCGGAACCGAAGACTTCGTCCAGACAGATGACTTGCTGGCCCAGGTGGGAAGCCGGCAACCGGAAGACGAGCCAACTTCGGCGGTGGACCTCGCAGGTGATCGAACGCCGCTTCCGGAAACTCCCCGGCCCGGCAAGCGTCGAGGCTTGTTGGGCGCAATCTTGCTTCTGATACTGGCAGGTGTGCTTGTCGGTTTGTACCTGTACGCCACTCAACGCCGACCGACCTCCATGTCGGGAAAAGCCGGTTTGGTGCCTGGGCCGGACGGTGCAAATGCGGACATCAAGGTCGCGGCCGACGAGACGAAAGATGCGGGCCTTGCGGCCGACGGAACTGCCGAACCGTCGGACAAGGCTGAGCCGGCGGGCGAACCCCGGGCATCAGTGGATGGAGGGGATCCCGTGGCGGATCAGAACCCGGCGTCGTCGACCGCAGACGCAAGTCCGGATGGTGGACAAGCGCAGCCTGCCGACAGCGAGCCCGGCGGCGACAATAAAGCCAAGCCTGAAAAAAAGAAGCGCCGCGTTCGCAAGAAACATTACCGTCGAAAACGAAAGAAAACCCGCAGGAAAAGACACTCGCCCCACCGCCGCACAAGGAAGAAAAAGAAACGATCTTCGCGTCGTAGTCGCTGAGACAATCTACCCCGTGGCCGCTTGACGGCCCGGCGGGGCGATACTACAATGCCGCCCGGACTCATTCTGAAGTTACTACAGGAGGCGTCAATGTATGGAAAGATAAAGGAAGATCTCAGCAAGGAGATCTCCGAGATGCGCACGGCCGGACTTTACAAGGAAGAATGGCTGATCACCTCGCCGCAGCGGGCCGAGATCAAGGTTGCAGACGATCGCGGAGTATTGAACTTCTGCGCCAACAACTACCTGGGACTGTCCGATAACGCCGATTTGATTGAAGCCGCCAAGCAGGGTTTGGACCGCCACGGCTTCGGAATGAGCTCGGTGCGCTTCATCTGCGGCACCCAGGATCAGCACAAGCAACTCGAGCGCCGCATCGCTGATTTCTTCAAAACCGATGATACTATCCTCTATTCATCTTGTTTCGACGCCAACGGCGGTTTGTTTGAATGCCTGCTGGGCAAGGAAGACGTAGTCATCTCTGATCAGCTCAACCACGCCAGCATCATCGACGGCATCCGCTTGTGCAAGGCCGAGCGACGCCGCTATGCCAACGCCGACATGGGAGAGCTGGAGCGGCATCTCGAGCAGACACAGGACAAGCGTCGGCGAATGATCGCCACCGACGGTGTTTTCAGTATGGACGGCATCATCGCCCCGATCGACAAGATCTGCGATCTGGCCGAGAAGTATAACGCCCTGGTGATGGTCGACGACTCTCATGCAACCGGTTTCATGGGCAAGACCGGCCGCGGCAGTGTAGAGCATTGCGGTGCCCTTGGCCGGGTAGACATCATCACTTCGACGCTGGGTAAAGCCATGGGCGGCGCCTCCGGGGGCTTCACCACCGGCCGCCGGGAGATCGTCGAATACCTGCGCCAACGTTCACGGCCTTACCTGTTCTCGAATACGCTGGCCCCGGTAATCGTGGCGACCACGATCAAGGCGTTTGAAATGATTTCTAAAACGACTGCGTTGCGCGACAAACTCGAGGAGAACACCGGCTACTTCAGGGACAAGATGACCTCGGCCGGGTTCGACATCAAGCCGGGAGTTCACCCGATAGTGCCGATAATGCTGGGCGATGCAAAATTGGCGGCCGACATGGCACGTGACATGCTGGCCGAAGGAATCTACGTGGTTGGCTTCTCTTACCCGGTCGTTCCGCAGGGCGCAGCGCGTATCCGGGTGCAGATCTCCGCGGCCCACGAGAAAAACCAGATTGATCGGGCCATAGAAGCCTTTGTCAAAGTTGGCAAGAAGCACGGCGTCATTAACTGAAACGACCCGGGTAGAGGCGAGCCCCGCAAAATGCGCGGGACAAGGCCGACAACAGTTGTGTAGGAGCCTTCGGTGAAACTTGACCCAAGTGTAAAGATTACGGCTTCTCGAGTGCCTAGCCTTGGTTCGGGAAAACGGGTGGCATCAATGAGAAAACACCTGCCGGCGATGGCTGTGGTGACTACGATTATACTGGCTGCGTTGCCGGCTGCGGCCGCAGAGGGAGAAGCCTCCGTCGGCAAGGACTTGTCGATATTGTGGGTGTCCTTCTTCGTGGTTATGTTGCTCGGCATCGCCGTTCTCCCTCTGGCGGCCGAGAAGTGGTTTCATCCCAACCGCAACAAGCTTCTGTTCTCGGCTGTGCTGGGCCTGCCGGTCATCGGCCTGTTTCTCTACATGGACCCGCACGCCGTCATGCACACGGGGCAAGAGTACATATCTTTCATGATCCTGCTGGGAGCCCTGTTCGTTATCTCCGGGGGCATCCTGGTGCAGACCGACATGCGAGCCACCCCGCTGGTCAATACCGGCTTTCTGGCGCTGGGTGCGCTGCTGGCCTCGTTCATGGGCACAACCGGCGCGGCCATGCTGTTGATCCGCCCGCTGCTGACAACCAACCAGCAGAGAACCCGCAAGGTGCACACGGTCATCTTCTTCATCTTCCTGGTGGCCAACATCGGCGGTTGCCTGACGCCGCTCGGCGACCCGCCGCTGTTCATGGGCTACCTGGCCGGCGTGCCGTTCGAGTGGACTCTGCGGCTGGTTGTCGAGTGGGCCTCGGTGGGCGGTTTCTTGTTGCTGGTCTACTTCGTCCTCGACACAATCATGTACACGCGCGAACCAGGCGCCGCCATCGAGCGTGATCGGCTCGAAGTGCGCCCGACTCATGTGGCAGGAGCATGGCTGAATGTCCCGTTGCTGGTCGGCGTGGTTCTTTCAGTGGCTTTCCTGACCGAGAATGTGGTGCCCTTTCCCGTTCGCGAGGCGGTGCTGGTTGCGCTGGCGATTGTTTCCTGGATGGGAACACAGAAAGGATTACGCGCCGCCAACAAGTTCACCTTCTATCCGATCATCGAAGTGGCCGTGCTGTTCGCCGGGATCTTCGCCACCATGATCCCGGCCATATTGATTCTCAAGGCTCGCGGTGGAGACCTCGGCGTGGAGAGTCCCGCCAGTTTCTTCTGGGCCTCAGGATCGCTGTCGTCCTTCCTGGATAACACCCCGACCTATGTTGTCTTCTTCTCGCTGGCTCAGGGATTAGGCCTCAAACCCGGTGCCGTGGAGGTCGCCAAGACCGGAGTCGACCAGGCCATCCTTGCCGGGATCAGTCTGGGTTCGGTGTTCATGGGCGCCATGACCTACATCGGCAACGCCCCCAACTTCATGGTAAAATCGATAGCCGACGAACGCGGGTTGAAGATGCCCAGTTTCTTCGGTTACATGCTCTGGTCGATTGCCATCCTGGTGCCGACTTTTATCGCCGTCACTTTCATCTTCCTGTAGGAGCCGCTTTGTGAAATTTGCGAAACGCATGGACAGGCTCGGGACCGAGACTGCCTTCGATGTTCTGGCGGTGGTCAAGAAACTGGAGGCCGAGGGGCGTGATATCGTTTCATTTGCCATCGGCGAACCGGATTTCGACACCCCGCAAAACATCAAACAGGCGGCCAAGCGGGCGCTGGACGAAAACTGGACGCACTATGGCCCGTCCAACGGGCTGCCCGAGCTTCGCGCGGCAATCGCCGAGGACACGATCAAGATGCGGCCGGGATTCAGCTGCACGCCCGACGAGGTTGTCGTAACGCCGGGTGCCAAGCCGATAATCTTCCACGGCGTGCTCTCGCTGGTGGAGTCGGGAAGCGAGGTCGTCTATCCGAATCCGGGTTATCCGATCTACGAATCCATGGCCAACTTCGTGGGCGCCAGGCCGGTAGCCTGTCCGTTGCTCGAATCGCGCGCCTTCTCGGTCGACCTCGATGCGTTGTCTGAACTGGTCAACGACAACACATCGCTGATCATTATCAATTCTCCCCAGAACCCCACCGGCGGCATGTTGCTCGAAGACGATTTGCAGGCCTTCGCAGAACTTGCCATCAAGCATGATTGTTTCGTCTTGTCGGACGAGATCTACAACCGCATGGTCTGGGACGGTGAATTCCGCTCCATAGCCCAGTTGCCCGGGATGAAGGAGCGTACGATAATTTTAGACGGTTGCTCGAAGACTTTCGCCATGACGGGCTGGCGCATCGGCTGGGGAGTGATGCCGCAAAAGCTTACGATCGGGATCTCGCGGCTGATCACCAACTCCGAGTCGTGCACCAGCACTTTCAGCCAGCGGGCCGCGGTGGAAGCTTTAAGCGGACCGATGGACGAGGTCGAGTGCATGGTGGACAAGTTTCGCGAGCGCCGCGAGATGATGGTGGCCGGGCTCAACGCCATAGAGGGGGTGAGCTGCATCGAGCCCAAGGGAGCATTCTACGTATTTCCAAACGTGACCGGCGTCTGCAACAAGCTGGGCCTGCCGGATTCGAAGGCTTTAGCCGATTATCTGCTGCACGAGGCAGGCGTGGCCGTCCTGGGACGCAACTGCTTCGGCACGCGCAGTCAGCAAGAAGACCAGGAGTACGTGCGTCTTTCCTACGCCACCTCCATGCAACTGATACGCGAGGGCCTGGATCGCCTGAAACAGGCAATAGAAAAACCCCCTAGCTGAAAAATCATCGGGTCAGTTGGGCTTGAGCGGTTCCTTGAAGTACAGGGCGCTGACCGAGTAGGGGAAGACGCGTATGTCGTAGCTTCCCAGCGAGACCATTCCGGATGATTCTTTGGCCATGGCCGAGATCACGCCCCTGATGGGTGTGACGTTGGCGGCACCGAAGAAACCAATTGCATCTGTTCCCGTGGCATCAGTGCCGGGCACCCAAACACCTGGCGGATCTTGGTAAATAAGGTAGTAGGTTGCCTCGGCCGCCTGTGAAATGCCGACCGTAACATTTATAATGCGGTCGATATTGGTGCAGTCGATCACTCTGGCCAGTATCAAGCCCCGTGAACTATTGATGCCCAGGCCGGCACCCTCGGTGTAGGTGGCATAGAGGCTCTTCTTCAAGGCGGGCAGGTCGATATCGAGTGTGCCCGAGCCGGCATCACAGGCATCCGCGCGCAGGTAAATTCCGAAGAGATACAGACTCACATGTTCGTTCGCGGCGCTTCCCCCCGCTTCGACTTCCAGTACGAGATCCTGCCTCGTCGGCAAGGGATTCGTGAACTGATAGTAGCCGTAGTCGCCGTTATCGGTGGCGGTCGTGGTGTCCAGGGGAGTCGTCAGGTCGCCTGCCAGGACGTCTGCAAGCGAGTAAGCCTTGACCACAAGCCCGATCGTGTCGGCCGTTCTGAGCAAGCCGCTGCCCACCAGGCCGGTCACATACCCCTCGAGGTTGCACTCGGTGGCGCTGCCGTTGTCAGCCTGCGCGCCGTCCTTGAAGCACTGCAGATCGGGGTCGTTTCCGGTGTTGGTGCTGTCCGCGTTAATCGTCGGCACCAGGACGCAGGCGCCGCCTTGGCTGGGTTCACAGCTCTCGCTTACGCCGCAGACCCTGTAGCTCGGGCACAGGTCGACTCTTTGGCACTTGTTGTTGGTCTGGTTGCAGGAGTTTGGCTCGGGGTTCTGGTCATCGGGAAGATCTTCGCAATCCGTATCGGTTGCGCAGTCGTCCAGGCAGACGATGTATTTGTCGTGACAGTATTTGTTCTGACCACAGGGAGTTTCCAAAACCATGCCCGACTCCTGGTCGTCACACTCCTGGATCGAGTCGTTGCCTCCCTGGTAGATGCATTTTGGGTAGTCAGATGGATTGCAGTCGCCCTTTGCCTCGCAGTGATGCGTCTCCTGGTTGCAGTAGTAGCCGTCGCGGCCGCAATCTGCTGTTGTCGTGCAATCGGCCACGCAGTCTGATTCATCGCCGGTGGGGTTCTTGAAGAAGCAGTAGGTGCCGCTGCCGCAGTCGCTTGATGACCAGTCTCCCTCTGTGCAGGTCAGCAGCTTGCTCGGGTCTTGCGGATTGCAGGCCCTGGCGCCCTCCTCGCAGGGGCCGGTGTCTCCTCCGTCTTCTCCGTCGCCGCCGTCGCTTGGACCGGACACGCAGACTGACGTTCCACCGTCGCCGCTCAAGACACAGTCGTAACCCTGGGGACATAGATGATCCGTGTGGTTACACTGCTTGCCCTCGACGCTCAGGCTGTAGGTGCAGCTCGAGAGCAATCCCGCAAGCAAGGTGGCCAGCAATGGGCTAAAAAATCTCATCTTTACGCCCTCAGAAGCTGAACGTTAGCGTGGCGCCGCCAGGAGTCAGGCTTACCACGGGTTTTGCCGACTGCGCGGCTTGATCGTCCGAAGAGCTTCCCTCGGTGAAAAACAGGATCAAGCCGGTCACCAGGCCGGCCGCGCCGACGCCGAAGAGTATGTTTGCGGCAAGCGACTTTGTCTCGATATCAGACTTGAGATCGTTGGCCTTGTCGGCGAACGGTTCCTTGTCGAAGTCGTTCTTGGCCGCGGATGCCAAGTAGGCACAGGCGCCGGCCCCGGCCATGGCCGCGCCTCCAATGCCGACTGCCACCCATGTCCAGACCAGCTTGCGGGGCGGGGGAGGCGGCCCCCCGTGAATGCCCGGGGGGTGGTTCTTCACCGGCGTCACGATTACCGGAGGCGGAAGGCCGTCCTTGACGGTATTATACTCTGCCAAGATCTTGGGCGAGGTGTCCGGCGGCAGGGCCGCATTGTAGTCCAGCTTCAGAGCCGCTTCGAAATCCCGCCGCGCGCCGTTTTTATCTCCCAGAGTGAAATGAACCAGGCCAAGATAAAGGTGGATCTTGGCCTTCTCTTTTTTAGTCGAGTTAGCATCCTTCAGCGCCTCGAGAAGAATACCCTGAGCCTTCTGGTATTCGAAATTCTCGTAGGCCTCGACCCCGCGGATCAGTTTCTGGTTATCAGCCCTCGCAGACATCGGCGCCAGCAAGACAACCAGGGCCAGCGCGCAACCCCAACCCGGATACATCAGCCTGCAACTCATAGTTTTCATGAGAATATTCCTAGCACGTCGGCTATTTGAATGCAAGTTGAGCCGATTCGCTGTTTCGTGATATTTGACCTCAGCGGCCGATTTGTATATGCTGCGGCCCGAATCCTGAAAGCAACTCTCGTGTCCAAGGAGAGCTATCATGAAAAGGGGAGCATGCGTTTTTCTCGTGCTAGTTGTCGTGTCGGCAGCATTTTCCAGCGCCTTCGCACAGGGTGCCGAGGGTATCGATAGCGAGCGCTTCAAGCCCGCTATGGACAGCCAGGGTCTTTTCGTGACGACCGGCGGCCAGGGAGAGTTGTCGGGCGATATCAATGTCGGCCTGTACCTGCACTATTCGCGCAATCCCCTGGTCGTGATGCGCGACGGCGACGTTGTCCAGAGCCTGGTCTCCGATCGTGTGTCCGGTAACTTCCTGGTCTCGATGGGCATTACCGACTGGCTGACTCTGGGCGTGGACGTTCCGGCGGTTTTTTACCAGGCCGGCAAGATGCTCGACCAGACCACCGGCGCGGATATTGGTCTTTCGAGCGCGGCCCTGGGCGATATAAGGGTATCCCCCAAGTTAACGGTGCTGCGCGAGAAGATTCACGGGATCTCGCTGGCGCTCGACGTGCCGGTAAGCCTTCCGTCCGGGGACGGCGGCGCTTTCCTGGGCAGCACCTCGGTAACTTTCAGCCCGACCTTGGCGCTTTCGCGGCACCTGCTCAAAGAACGGCTCTTGCTGGCGGTCAACATCGGCGCCTGGCTGATGTCCGGGAACGCCGACTATCGGGATCTGGATGTCGGGCACGAGATGTTCTACCGCGTCGGAGCCGGATTCCGCTTCAGCGAGGGGTTCTGGGGCATGGGCGAGATTCTGGGAGGCGGCAAGATCTCGAGCTTGTTCAAGAACAAGCCCAACGAGGCTCCCCTGGAATGGCTATTGGGATTGCGCTACCGCGTGCCTTACGATCTGTACATCACCGCCGGCGGCGGCGGTGGTCTGCTGCCTGGCTGGGGCACGCCGAACTTCCGGGCATTCATCGGTTTGATGTGGTCGCCGCGCGTACGCGACATGGACTCCGACGGCATCGCCGATGACGACGATCGCTGCCCGTCCGATCCTGGACCGGCCGAGAACGATGGCTGTCCCTGGGGCGACAAGGACCTGGACGGCATCAAGGACAACGTCGACAAGTGTCCCGACAGGGCCGGCCCTGCCGAGAACCACGGTTGCCCGTGGGGAGACAAGGACGCAGACGGTATCAAGGACAACGTCGACAATTGTCCCGATAAGGCCGAGGACAAGGACGGCTTCGAGGACGAGGACGGCTGTCCCGACCCTGACAACGACAAAGACGGCGTCCTCGACGGCGTCGACAAGTGTCCCAACCTGGCGGGCACGAAAGAGCAACAGGGTTGTCCATTCAAGGATTCCGACTCTGACGGCATTGAGGACGACAAGGATAAGTGCCCCACGCAAGCAGGTCCCAAGGAAAACGGCGGTTGTCCCTGGGGCGACAAGGACTCGGACGGTATCAAGGACAACGTCGACAAATGCCCGGATCAGCCGGAAGACAAGGACGGCTTCGAGGACGAAGACGGTTGCCCCGACCCGGACAACGACAAGGACGGAATCCCCGACAACAAGGACAAGTGCCCCAACGAGCCCGAGACAATCAACGGCATCAAGGACAGTGACGGCTGCCCCGACAAGGGCCGGGTGGTGGTGATCATCAAGAAAGAGAAGATCGAGATCCTTCAGAAGGTGCACTTCGCCAGCGGCAAGTCGATCATCATGCGCGACTCCTTCAGCCTGCTGAACCAGGTGGCACAGGTGATGAACGGCCACACCGAGATCAAGAAGATCCGCGTAGAGGGACACACCGACTCGATAGGATCCGACAGGTTCAACGAGCGGCTCTCAGAGCGCCGGGCCAAGGCGGTCATGAACTACTTGGTCAAGCGAGGTCACGTCGCCCCCGAGCGCCTGGAATCGAAAGGTTACGGGGAAAGCAAGCCGATCGCCCCCAACAGCACACGCAAGGGACGCGAGATGAACCGCCGGGTCGAGTTCACCATCGTCGAGAACGAATAATTTCTTACTTTAGTTCCGTGCGGGTCACCCGTCCAGGTAGGGGACGACAGCCTCGGTTTCGAGCGAAGCAGCCACTGCGCGACCGAGCAGATCTACGCTGACTACAATGCGGCGGCTGGCGCTCTGCTCGATTACACCAATCACTCCGCTCAAGGGGCCTTCCATCACCTGGACGCGCTGGCCGATCTTCAAGGGCGCCGCGGGTTGGGCGTCTGCGGATCCCTGCAAGAGGATCTTGATCGACTCCACTTCGCGATCGGGAACCGGGACCGGCTCGTGGCCGATGCCCACCAGACGTACAACCGAGGCCGTTTGCAGAATGGCAAGGCGCAAAGCGGGCGACATGCCGATGTGCACGAAAAGGTATCCGGGAAAGAGCGGTTTTGTGATCCGCTTGCGCCGATCCTTGCGGCGCGACCAGGTGCGGTACTCGGGCAGGAAAGCCTCGAAAGATTGCCGCTCGAGTTCGGAAAGAACCTTGCGCTCGTGCCGCGAGCGGGTGTGCACGGCATACCAGGCGGGCTCTTTGGAACGGCTCATGTCGTTTCAGACCCGGTGGTAGAACTCGGCGATGGCTTCTACTACCCTCTTTTGCTGGTCGCGGCCGATCTCGGGGTACAGCGGCAGAGCCAGCACGCTGCGAGCCGCCTCCTCGGCGGCCGGGAAGTCTCCCGGGCGGTAACCCATGTCTGAGAGACAAGGTTGCAAGTGCAACGGAGTGGTGTAGTAGACGGCACTGCCTATTCCCAACGAGGCGAGATGTGTCTTCAGAGCATCACGTCTTTCCGCCTGGACGACGAAGAGATTGAAGGCGTGATCACGCTCGTCCCAAACCGGAGGCGGTAGCAAGTGATGGCCCGGGTGGCGAGTCTCATTCTGGCCGGCGGCCAGGCCGGCCTCCACCATCAGCTGGACATAATACCGGGCCGCCGTTTTCCTGGCCTTCAACCACTCGTCGAGATGCCCGAGCTTGACGTTCAAGACGGCCGCCTGGATTGTGTCCAGGCGAAAATTTCCGCCCAAAAAGGGATAGCACATATTGTCATCGGCCCCGTGCTCCCGGGTGCAGCGCAGCTTGTGCGCCAGGTCGGCATCGTTGGTGGTTACCATTCCCCCATCGCCCCAACCTCCGAGGTTTTTCGAAGGGAAGAAGCTGAAGGTGCCTGCCAGCCCGAACGATCCCGCGGCCCGGTCATTTTGCCTGGCCCCCATGGCCTGGGCGCAATCCTCGATGATCGGAATGCCGCGCTCGGTGGAAAGATCGAGAAGCTCGTCCATCCGGCAAACCTTGCCGTACAGGTGCACCGGGATGATCGCCCGCGTTCGATTCGAGAGCAGCTTGCGCACTGCCGACGGCCGAATGAGATAACTCTCGCCGCTGATGTCCGCGAATACGGGCCGTGCCCCCAGACGCAAGATGACCTCGGCGGTTGAAATAAAAGAAAAGGGAGTGGTAATGACCTCGTCGCCGGACCCGATTCCTATGGCCATCAGCACGGCCAGCAGGGCGTCCGTGCCCGACGACATGCCGATCGCGTGTTCTACTCCGAGGTAGTCGGCCATGGCCGACTCGAACAGTGCGACCTCCGGTCCGTTGATGAAGCGCTGGCGCTCAATCAGCGGGCCGATGGCCGCCGATATCTCCGCCTGTATTTGCCTGTGCTGGGATCTAAGATCCAGAAGCGGAATCTCGCCGCCCGGTGGATCTTCAACTGCTGCTGGCATCGCCTTCTTTTTCTCCATAGTAGTAGCCGTACTGGCGATAGTAGTAGTAGCCGTACTCACGCTGTTCGAGATCCAGGTCGTTGATCACCGTTCCAAGGATGCGTGCGTTGACGTCTTGCAACTGCCTGAGGGCGTGCCTGACCATGTCCCGGGAGGTGTGGCCTCCCTTGATCACCATGATCACTCCGTCCATCATTCGCGACAGGATCAGCGCGTCGGCGACCATAATGGCCGGCGGGCTGTCGAAGATAACTCTGTCGTACTTTTCCTCGAGCTCTCTCACGATCTGGGCAAAGCGCTCGGTGTGGAATAACTCGGTGGGATTTGGAGGAATCGGGCCGCAGGGCGCCACGTTTAAACCCGGCACCTCTGTCTGCTGGATGACGTCGTCGATCTCGGCTTCGCCGAGAATGGCGGTGGTCAACCCGGTGCCGCGCTCAATACCGAAGGCCTTGTGCAAACGGGGGCGGCGCATGTCCGTGTCGATCAGCAGCACCTTCGAACCGCTCTGGGCCATGGTCGTGCCAAGGTTGATTACAACCGTGCTCTTGCCCTCCTGGGGTCCGGCTGACGTAACCAGGATGCGGCGGGTGGGCTTCTCGGGAGACATGAACAGAATGTTGGTGCGTACCGTGCGGCAGCACTCGGCCACTGAGCTCTTGGGGTGGCTGATAAGGTACGTGTCTCGTTGAGGGGTATCCTGGCCTTCTTCGGTGTGCGGGTCGAGCTTGATGCTGGGGATGATGCCCAGGAAAGGTACCTGCAAAAAGCGTTCCACGTCTTCCTGGTTTTTTATGGTGTTGTCGAGATACTCCAGGAAAAAAGCCAGTCCGATTCCGCCCAGGAGCCCGACCACGATAGCCAGCAGCACGTTTAGCTTCACGCGCGGGTAGACGGGAATCAAGGGTTCGATCGCCGAGTCGAGCTTGTAGATGTTGTTGGTTTCCTGGTGGGCGGCTAAGGTTGCTTCTTTCTGGCGAGTCAGCACGTGTTTGTACAGCGTGGCGTAGTTGTCGGAGACCCGCTTGAGCCGGTTGTAGTCGAGCTCTCTTTTATTGATGTCCTGAGCTTCGCTCTTGACCTTGGCAAGCTCCCGGCGCAGCGAGGCCTCGCTGTCTTGCTTTGCCCGGTACTCGGCCTCGAGGCTGTCCATGACGTTTGCAATCTCGCGGTCTATGTTGGTTCGAATGAGCTTGAGCTTGTTCTCGATTACCTTGTAGCGCGGATGGTCGGGTAAGTACTTTGCGCCCAGCTCGGTCTTCTGTTCCTTGAGCTTGACGTATGATTCCTTCAGTTGCTGGATCAGGCTGTTGCCGATTACCTTGTCCACCGAATCGAGCGGAAGGCGATTTTCTCTTATGTCGAGAATCTGCTTGCGCTTGGAATCGAGCGCTATGCGCTCGGCCTGGACACGGCTTATGGTCTGGTTGAGATCCTGCAGGCGCTGAGAAGTGATGTTCTGACGATCTTCCAATGAAACCGAGAGGATCTTGTTGCTTTTCTTGAACTCGTAGAGCTTCAGCTCACTGGCTTCCATCTGCTTCTTCAACATGCTGGCCTGGCTGCCCAGCCAGCCGGCGGCGTCCTGGGTCACCTTGCGCCTGGTCTGACGGTTATAGTCGATGTAGGCGTTGACCGCCGCGTTGGCGATTCGCTGGGCCCATTTGGGATAGCGATGACGAGCCTTGATGTAGGCCGTACGGCTGTCCTTGACCGGCTCTACCTCGATCATGTCGCGGACAAGATCGGCGTAATCGATCGGATTCTCCATATAGCTCTTCTGATCTTCAGCGGCCAACTTGTCGATGCCCAGAAACTCCTTGTTGCCCTCGAGCCTGAGTAATTGCACGACTTTCAAAGCCACTGTACGGCTGGTGATCACGTTGTACTGGGTCTCGTAGTATTCCTTGTTACTCCAGTAGGATCCGGCGCCCAGGTTGTAGACCTCCCTGACGTTGCCAAGCACCTGGGGGGCATAGGGCTCGATGACTACGGAGGCGCGGGCCTCGTAGATCTTGGTCTGACGCAAGGTGAAAATGGTGACCAGCGTGACGATCACCACGAAAAAGGCCAAAACCGTCCATTTGCGCTTGATGACTACGTTCCAGTAGTCGCGCAAATCGATCTGAGGCTCCTGCCCCTCGTCCGTCATGTGTTCCACGGGCATTCCTCCGGAATAACTTCTAGACTCGCACAGCCTACGGCAAGCGGCGCTCCGGAGTCAATTGATCTCAATAATCTACATTGTTGCTGGATGTATGGGTGGCCAGTCCAAATGCCGTTGCGAAGTCGAAATTATTGAAGTCGAAAGAGGCCGCCAGCGACTGCATGCGCAGGGCCGCAAACGACCAGTTGAGCCGTTCGTCGGCGCCCGGGGATACCAGGCCGCCGTCGGCGGCCCGCGGCCAGCCGGCTGGCAGGCTGGGCAGGTCGAAGGAGGTCGTGCCTCCCGGGGCGAAAATTCTCCAGTAAGTGTTGCGCCAGACATCCTCGGTAACGTCGTCACATTCAGAGCCGATCGGGTAACTGATCGACTCGATCAAATCGATGTCGTGTTCGGAGTAATGCACCTGGGTGTTGGCCGTCGACACCTGGTTCCACTGGAAGCTCCTTCCGGAGCGGTCAAGCGGCGTGATCTCCAGAAAGTCGTTATCGAAATCCAGAGAACCTCCGGACGGGCTCAGGCTGCCCGATCGATCTAGGATGCCTGAGGTGGCTCCACTCTTCCACTCGTCGCCGCTGGGCAAAGTGCTCGAGTCGAGATAAGCAAGAACACCCATTCCCAGGCGGCCGACACCAGAGAAGGCGCCCGAGCCGGGCACGTTGCTGAGAGTACCGGAGCCTCCGGAAAGAGCCTGGAATCCCATGATGAACATCGGGCCGTCGCCCAGCGTGCCGTCCCAGTCGCCGATGGTCAGGCACAGGTCGTCGCTGCCCGACAGCGAGGAGGGCTTGCCGGAAATCGCGCAGTTAATGTTGCTATTCAGCTCCGTACTGGCGGCGATGGAAACGTTGCTTTCGTCGCCGCTTATCTGGTTGCGGGTGATCACTCCGATGCGGTTCACGCTCAACAGGTTGACGATGCCGGCCAGGCTGCCTCCGTTCATCAGGATGTTGACGATGTCGCCGAAGGGCACCGTCCCGCCCAGGGCCACGATGTGTTGATCAACCGATCCAACCTCGAGCGGTACGGTCTTGTAGTTGTGAGTGTTGATGGTGACCGGAAGAATGTATCTCTCTGTCTGCTGCGGGACGTCTATATTGACCGGCATGGCCGCCCACTGGTCACCCAACAGGAAGATCGAGGCCGCCAGCCAACAGTCTTCTTCTTCGGCTAACAGGTCTTCGAACCTGAACTTGACCAGGCTGTCCATCCCGAACTGGTTGATCACCATGGCCGCATTGACGATGTTGTCGTAGCTGGTAATCGGCAATCCGTTCACCGAGCCTGCGATCTGCGCCATGGCCGGTCTGGCGCTGATGGGAGTCAGCGCGATCACGATGTCGGCCGCGTCGACGTCGGCTAAGCTTGTGTAACTCATGTTGTTGAAGCCCGCGGTGACGATTTGCGGTCCATCCAGCGCGACGCCCTGGTCCTCGAACTCGATCATCCCGGACGAGTCGGCCTGACCGGCGTTCGACAGGCCGGCCGAGCCCGAAAGAACCTGCTCGAAGTCGTCCTCGAAAACGTTTCCCTGGGCGGGTCCGACCATGACCCGGGCGCCGGCAATGGGGCTTGAATCGCGGGCGTCTATGACGCGCACCCTTAGATTGTTGTCGATTGGGCAGCCGCCGGTGCCGGACGCGACACCGACCGTGACAGGATCCGCGAAGACGATGCTGACGGTCGTGTTCATGGCGACTTCGGATGACTGGCAGGCGCCAGACCCCGAATGGGCGCTGACTGTGACCACTGTATCGTCGCCCGGAATCTGAGCCGCCGGGGACTGCATCACACGGTAGTAGACTCCCGGCGCAACGGTCGACTCCGTCACCGGACCGCTCCAGACGATTCCGGCATCGTCGGCCTCGATGGTCACGCTGGCGGCGCCGATCGGGGCTGCGCCGGAATCGCTCAGGGCGACGCTGACCACCGTCCGGGCGCCGGTTGTGTAGGTCAGGCAGGTGCTGGTTGCCGAGACCACAGAGTCGGGATCGGGTTCCGGTGACAACGCCGTTCCGCTGCACTGCCCCATCACGTCGCACAGGTCAGGAGCTGTGCATGCATCTGCGTCGTCGCAGGCGTAGCCGGGCGCCTCGAAGGCGTGATCCTGTACGCAGGCGCCCATGCCGTCGCACTGTGCGTCGTTGCAGTCGCTAGTGTCGTTGTCTGTGCACTGTGTACCGGATGTCATATTACAGGAGCCTGCCTGGCAGACGTCGAAGACGCACTCTGCCGCCTGGCAGTTGTCCTTGGGGTCTGTGCCGTTCTGGGCATTGCGGCAGCCGCCGGCCCCGTCGCAGACGCGGCAGGGCGGGCATTCGCCGAATGGATCGGCATCGCCGGTGTCCGGCATGTTGGCGCAGATGCCCGAAAGGCAGGCCTGGCAGATCCCCCCGCACTCGGCGCCTTCGTTGGCTGGCGACCAAGCGGTTTGAGCGCTGCCGGCCGCGCAGGCCTGGCAGTTGTTGTTGGGGTTGGGAGCCCCGTCGGCGTAGCAGCTGCCGCCGATCAGGCACTCGCCGGCGTCTACAGAGTTGACGCATTCGCCGGTGGCCAGCGTGCAACTATCGCTGGTGCAGTCCAGGTTGTCGTTGCATTCTGCGTCGCTGGTGCAGCAGTTTGAAATGGGTGTTCCGGTGCAGGTGCCGCCGCTGCAATGATCGGAGTCGGTGCAGTTATTGCCGTCGTCGCAGGCGTTGCTGTCGTCGGCGCTCCAATCGGTCTGGCTGGTGGCGGGGATACACTCCTGGCAGTCGTTGCTCGGGTTTGGCGTTCCGGCAGAGAAGCAGGCGCCGCCGATCAGGCATTGGCCGGCGCTGGGCGCATGTGAACAACTCTGGGACGACTCGTTGCAGACATCGTCGGTGCAGTCGATACCATCATCGCAGACAACGCCGCTGGTGCCCTGGCACGAACCGCCGGCGCAGTGGTCGTCCGTGGTGCAGTATTGCCCGTCGTCGCAGGCGTCGTTATTGTCCGACCAGGCGGTCTGGCTGCTGGCCGCGATACACGACTGGCAGGCGTTGGCCGGGTTGAGGATACCGTCGACCACGCACAGATCGCCTATCAAGCAATAGCCAGAATTTACGTTGTTTGCACAAGTGCCGTCCGACGTGTTGCAGACATCAGTTGTGCAGTCCTTGTCGTCGTTGCAATCGCCGTCCGACAGGCAACAGCCTGTAACCGGAGTACCAGAGCAAACACCGTCCGTGCACTGGTCGGGATCGGTGCATAAGTTGCCGTCGTCGCAGACGTTGCTGTCGTCGTTGAACCAGTCCTGCTGGTTCACGGCGGCGGCACATTCCTGGCACGAATTGTTCGGGTTGGGATCGCCGTTTGTGTAACAGACACCGGCGATCAGGCAGCTTTCAGACATCACCTGGTGATCGCAGGCGTTACGATCAGGGTCGCACGAATCACTGGTGCAATCGAGATCGTCCGAGCAGTCGCGCGCAGTGCCGCTGCAGACGCCTGACGTGCAACTGTCGTCGACAGTGCAAAAGTCGCCGTCGTTGCAGGGAGTCTGGTCGGATTTCACGACAGCGGCGCACTCGCCCGACTGGCACTGGCCGTCGTTGCACTCGTCGGTCTTGCTGATACAGGCCGTGCCGTCAGGCCGAGCAGGATATGTGCACTCGCCCTTGTCACAGATGCCGTCGACACATTCGGACACCTCCTCGGTGCACTCCATCGGCGTGCCCACGCACTGCCCGGCCCGGCAGCTGTCATCGAGAGTGCACTTGTCGCCGTCGCTGCAATCCGCGCCCTCGTTGATCGCCTCCGCGTAACACTCGTGGGTGTCCTGGTTGCAGGCGCCTTGGCTGCACGGGCCGTCGAGCGTGGAGCAGTCGCCGCACTTCGTGCCGGTCTTGTCCGAACTGCAGGCCTGCAACAACAGTCCGGCAAGCACCGGAAGCAGGATAGTGTGGAACAATGAAATCCTTCGCGGGTTCCGATTGCGCATGAGTTCGTCTCCTCGATTTTCTGATTCCACCTAACACACTAGAGGAAAAGCAGGTTTCATACAAGGCTGTCGTTTTTAGATGATGAGAAGAACAAGCTTGAAATCCATTCCGGGGAGAGATACTGTGTCAACCTGTCGTCGAAATAAGTCGCCTGGTTGTCCGGAGTGAAGTTCCTGGCGTTCCGGATAGTCGGGGGTAAAAAACCTCAGAGGAGGAAGACATGAACCGGATTCTGAAGATTTTCGTCACCTTGCTGGCAGTTGCGGGACTGATGGCGCTTGGTTGCAATAAGAAGACCGACGAGGGCGCGGCTGAAGAGGGTGCCGTCAAGGCAGCCGAGGGCGCGGCCAAGGCAGCCGAAGGAGCGGCCAAGGCAGCCGAGGGCGCGGCCAAGGCAGCCGAAGACACTGCCACGGATGCCAAGGATGACGCAGCCAAGGCAGTTGCGGCCGCGGCTGAGATGGCCAAGAATGTCGACACTTCGGACGCGCCAGAGCACATGAAGAAAATGGTCGCGCACATCAACCAGGTAACGCAGGCCATCAAGGGCGGCATGCCTGATTGCAAGAAAGCGGCCGCCGCCGCCACGGCCTATGTCGAGAAGAACAAGACCGATATCGAAATGTGCTCCAAGAAGATGAAGGAAATGAGTAAAGACATGAAGGGACCCGAGGCGGCAAAGATGGGACAGCAGCTAATGGCCCTGATGATGCCCACCATGGCCGAGATGCAGAAGGTCATGATGGAGTTCTCGCAGAAGTGCCCGGGCGAAGCGGCCGAGGTTGGCAAGGCCATGAACGCCATGAAGGCGAAGTAACAAGAGAAGGGCTGCTTCGCTGGCAAGCCCGGGCCCGGATCATATGGAAAACGGAGATCGCACCATCCCGGTAGCCCTCTCGGCCCGGCATGTCCACCTGTCCGATCGGCACGTGGAACAGCTTTTCGGACACGGCTATCGTTTGACCCCTATGTCGGACCTGTCTCAGCCCGGACAATTTGCCGCGCGCGAGACTGTAGAGGTTGTAGGGCCGCGGCGCTCGATTCCCGGGGTGCGAATTCTCGGCCCTGCACGCTCCGCGAGTCAGGTGGAGTTATCGGTAAGTGACGGAGTCGCGTTGGGCATCAATGTGCCTGTGCGCCTTTCCGGAGACCTGACAAACACGCCGGGCGCCGACCTGATCGGGCCGCGCGGGGCGGTTCGGCTGAGCTCGGGCTGCATCTGCGCCGTGCGCCATATACATGCAACACCAGAGGACGCTCAAAGGCTCGGAGTTGCGGATGGCCAGAAAGTGTATGTTCACTTTCCCGGACCGCGCTCACTGATCTTCGACGAAGTCGTCGTGCGCGTGAGCGATAAGTTTCTGACCGAGTTGCACCTGGATACCGACGAGGGTAACGCAGCGGGAGTCGTGGCCGGCAGCCGGGTCGAGGTTGTCCCAAGCCTGTGTCGCGACCTGTGCGGCCGTGAGGGATGCCTGATCTCCATGAGCACCGAAGGTGGCAACGCCCGCCCCTTTTGTGATTACACGTCTGGCGGCGTGACGATTCGTTAAACGGGAAAACTTTACGCATGGCAGAGGACAGGGAAATCGAGCGCCTGATACGGGAAATCACCGGACGTGTTCTGGCGCGCCTGGAACCTGCCCCGAGTTTGCCCCGAGCGGGCCACGCACCGCGAATACTCGTTCTGCTTCCCGTGGCCTCGGCAAACTTGGCGGTCCTGGCAGACGAATTGGCACGCCTAATTACATCGGATACGCGGGTCAGGATACTGTGCGAGCGGGAATTGCTAGGTGACATAGAGAGCGGGGGACTACGCGGGAAGTTGGGCAGCGATATTGGTGTATTTTCTGAGACGGATTTGAGCTCTGCGCTTGTCGAAGCCGGCCACTGCGACCTGGTGCTGGTGGGCAGCATCGGCTTCGAACATGCCCGGGCGCTTACCGAAATGCGAGACGGACAACCCTTCGTCAGGCTGGTCAGCCAAGCCCTTCTGGCAGGTCGGCGAGTAGCATTGGTCAAGGACGACCTGCGATCGTCAGGGCAGGGCTCACGGGGCAGGGCCGGAGAAGAGGCAGCAAGGTTGCTGCGAGAGCTTGACAGGCTGGGACTACAGCTTGTGGATCTGGCCGGCATATCCGGGCTGGTAGAAGTCATTGGAACATCAGGCACGACGCTGGCTCGCTCTTTCGGCGGGCTTGTGACCGAGCAAGACGTGGAACGTTTGGCCCGGGAAGGTGAGAATCTGATTACCCTGTCTGAAGGCACAATCGTGACGCCCCTGGCGGCAAGCCGGGCGCACGATCTGGGCATCGAGCTCGTCAAGCCGAATGAGTGATGAGCAACTGCCCGACGACGCTTGACTGAAAGGAGAACGAACATGTTTCTTGCGCGCGTTGTGGGAAACGTAGTCAGCACGCGGAAAAGTGAGAAGCTTTCCGGAACCAAGCTGCTGATCGTCGATCCGGTCGATTTCGAGAAACAAGAGGCCAGCGGCAAGCAGCTGGTCGCCGTGGATTCCGTTGGAGCCGGCGAGGACGAAATAGTGCTGGTAGTTCAGGGCTCGTCGTCCAGGCTGACCGACACCACTCGCGATTCACCAGTCGACGCGACCATCGTGGCCATAGTGGACTACATCGACATCGGCGAGCGGCAGACTTTCGCGAAGTAGAAGCGCTCGAGAGGGATAATTAATGACGATTCCGGTGAACGAGAAAGAGATAGAGCGCTTGGTGGCCGAGGTCGTCCGGCGAGTAACGAACGGCGATTCGCAACCGGCCGCACAACCGCGTCCGCGTCCGCTTGCCTACGAGCCGCGGGCCGACCCGCAAAACGGCGGGTCGACGGCGCAAGGGGTTTTCGAGACCGTGGATGCGGCCGTGGCCGCCGCCGGAGCCGCCTATCAGGCAATCTCTGGCGTATCGCTCGAACGCCGCCGGGTGTTCATCCAGGCCATGCGGCAGGCAGGCATGGAGATGGCCGAGGACATGGCGCGAAAAACCGTGGCCGAAACGGGCTTCGGGCGCGCCGAGCACAAGATGCAGAAAAACCTGCTGGCGGCGCGTAAGACTCCGGGAGTGGAAGACCTTAAACCGATGTGCTTTACCGGCGACGACGGC
>Ga0315535_1000015_pt1 | contig 96005 bp, 86 predicted proteins | sample SalMarSW160220MG_2_FD_203092 | JGI IMG/M metagenome (GOLD analysis project Ga0315535, IMG submission 203092) | Salt marsh sediment microbial communities from the Plum Island Ecosystem LTER, Massachusetts, United States - Salt Marsh Sediment SW1602-20 ... | reverse complement strand
GGGGTGGGAAGTGCGTCCGTGAGGACGCCTGCCGGGGAGATCAAACCGTGAACGAGCTCCCACACCCGCAGCCGCCGGTGGCGTTGGGGTTCCGGAAGGTGAATCCCTGGCCCATGAAGCTGGTGACGTAGTCGATCTCGACACCGTCGAGGTACTGCGCGCTGAAGGGGTCGATGAAGACCTTCACGCCCCCCACCTCGAAGACCTCGTCGTCGTCCTCAGGGCCGTCCTCGATGTTGAGCCCGTACTGGAACCCGGAGCACCCTCCGGGAAGCACGGCGACACGCAGCCCCGCTTCCCCACTCTCCACGCCGTGCTCGTGGATGAAGTCCTGTACCTTCTCGCTGGCGGTGTGCGTTAGCGTCAGCATTGCGTTCGCGCCCTCCGACGTGGCGTTCGTTCGTGACGGGTTCCAAGTACCCGAGGCGGCTGCCGAGGTTTCGATTTCCCGGGCCTTTCGGACAAAGGGAAAACCTATCCAGACGCGCCCGAAGGGGTCAACGCCGGAGGGGCCTGTGGGCCTCCAACCGCCTGCGTTGCCGGGCTTCCCGCGCTCCTCCCGCTATCGCCTCCCGCCGGCCGCCAGGATGTGCCGTGCCGCCGCCGCGACGTCGTCCACCACCGCCACGCCGTCAGGCACACCCGCCTCGTGCTCCGCCCCGTAGCCGGTGCGCACCAGGATCCCCCGTCCCCTGAGCTCCAGGGCCGGCAGCACGTCCGTGGTCTTGTCCCCCACGTACCAGGAGCGCTCGGGGTCCAGATCCAGATCCATGGCGGCCTGCAGGTACATCCCCGTGGATGGCTTGCGGCACGCGCACGGCCCGGTGACGTCCGGATGGTGGGGACAGTGGTAGCTGCCGTCGAGCTCGACACCGACGTCCGCCAGCATCGCCTCGAAACGACGGGCGACGGCCTCGTAGTCGGCCTCCGTGTACAGGCCCCTGGCGATCCCCGACTGGTTGGTGACCACCACGAGGGCGTACCCCCCGCGCTTCAGCGCTTCCAGGGCCGATCCCGCGCCCGGCACCAGGTGGAGGTCGTCGGGGTCCGACAGGTAGTGGCGCTCCACGACGAGGGTCCCGTCCCGGTCGAGGTACACGGCGGCGCGGCGCCTCCCCTTCACCGCGCCCCGCCCTTCACCGCCGCCACCGCCGTGGCCACGCACCGCACGAGGTCGTCCTCCTCGCCGGGCATCACCGTGCGCACCTCCAGGAGCAGGCGATCCGCCTCGATGCGCGCCACCACCGGCGGAGATCCCTCGCGCAGCCCTCCGGCGAGGGCGTCGGCGCTCATCTCCCCCTCCGGATCCGTGGGGAGAGACACGGCCCACGAGGGGATGTCGATGTCGGGATACGTGCCGCCACCCACCGCACACCGGCTCTCCACCACCTGGGCCCCCTCCACGCCCGCCGCGCCCAAACGCTTCGCGAGGGCCTCGGCGCGCTCCCGCACGCCGCCGGCGCCTTCCGCCACCATGCGCAGCGCCGGGATCTCCGCCACCGCGCCCTCCGGGTCCCGGTACAGGCGCAGCGTGGCCTCCAGGCCCGCCAGGGTGGTCTTGTCCACGCGCAGCGCGCGACACAACGGGTTGCCGGTCATGGCCGCCACGAGCCCTGCCCGTCCCACGACGATCCCCGCCTGGGGGCCACCCAGGAGCTTGTCGCCGGAGACCACCACCACATCGGCCCCGGCCGCCAGGGACTCGGCCGCGCGCGGCTCGCGGGGGAGGCCGAGGACGTCGGGGTCGGCGAGCAGCCCGGAGCCCAGGTCGTGCAGCAGCGGGATCCCCGCCGCGTGGGCCAGCGCGGCGAGATCCTCCAGGGACGCCTCTTCCGTGAAGCCACGGATGCGGAAGTTCGAGCGGTGCACCTTGAGGACCGCCGCCGCCGCCCCCCCCTGCACCGGCGTGGCATAGTCGCCGAGGCGCGTCCGGTTCGTGCTGCCCACCTCCAGGAGGCTGGCCCCCGAGCGCTCCAGGATCTCGGGGATGCGGAACCCCCCGCCGATCTCCACCAGCTCGCCGCGGGAGACCACCACACCCTTCCCCGACGCCACCGTGTTGAGGGCCAGCAGCAGCCCCGCCGCGGCGTTGTTCACCACCAGGGCCGCCTCGGCGCCGGTGAGCTCGCACAGCAGCTCCGTGCAGTGGACGTATCGGGAGCCCCGCCTCCCCGCCGCCAGATCGTACTCGAGGTTGCTGTAGCCCCTTCCCGCTTCCGCCATGGCGTCGATGGCCGCCTCGGCGAGGGGCGCGCGTCCCAGGTTCGTGTGGAGCACCACGCCGGACGCGTTGATCACCCGCCGCAGCGAAGGCACGTCTTCCCGCACGAGGTGGAGCCCAGCGAGCTTCGCCAGGGCCTCGACGCTGCTGACCTCCTCCGCGTCCGCCCCGGATCCGATGGCGGCTCGCGCCTCGTCCAGGGCCGTGCGCACGGCGGAGGCGACGCGCCCCCTCGGATAGCGCGCGAGGAGCTCCACGACGGCGGGGGACGCCAACAGAGTGTCCACCGACGGAAGCCGGCGACGGGGATCGCTCACCGCCCCCCACCCCGTTTCGCGGGGAGCGCAGCCGAGGCGCCGACGCGAGGCGTTCCCCGGCCCTCACGCCTGGAAGAGAGCGCTCGGTCCGGGGGCCCCGTGCCGTCCCTGGCCGTGGCGGTGTCGCCCCTGACCTTGCTCGTGTCGTTCACGGCGCTGGTGGTATCCTTCGGCGGTCTCAGCATCACGCGCGTGGTGTCCCCGCCGTCCATGGGCACGCCGTTCACCGTGATCACGCCCTGCACCCGGACCTTGTAGGCCACCCCCGGCACCAGCGCGCTGTCCAGGATGAGCACGATGCGTTGCTTCGGCAGGGGCTTGCCGTCGGGTCCCAGGCCGGATTCCCGGCTCGCGGTCCCGCGTCCGAAGCTCGGAGGGGTCGGACCGGAGCCGCTGCCGCCCGCGGGAAGGAGCGGAGGCAGGTGCCTTTTGGCCGCCGGCGTCGTGGTGTCGGGTTGGGCGGCGGCGGGTGCGGGCTTCGCGCCGGTCGTGTCCCGGGCCGAGGTGTCCGCCGCAGCGCTCGCCTCCGCGGCGGCCTTGGCCGCTGCGGCGGCGATGGAGTCGGCCCGGGTCACGGAGTCCCGGAACTGCACCACCCACCGGTTGTAGCCGTACTCCTTGTAGAGTCGGGCCACGCCCGGCGCGGGTCCGCTGTCGTTGCTGAGGGAGGCGGTGATGTCCGAGTCGGGCTCCTCGGGGTCCACGTAGTGGTCCATGCTGACCAGGACCGTGACCGAGTCCAGGGCCAGGACTCCCTTGACCCGGGCCGGGGCCGTGTCGGGCCGGAGCGCGGCCACGTCCACCGGCATAACGGTGTCGGGTCCGGTGAGGGTGAGGGACGCCAGCCCCCGGGTCTCGGTGGAGTCGAGCTTGCCGTTCCGGTTCTGGTCCTGGAACGCGGTGATCCGGTACGAGTCCGGGGGTAGATAACGGAACACGTAGATGCCCGAGCTGTCCGAGCGGGCGTCGTAGGTCAGCGCGGAGTCGGAGCGGGGCACCGCCGTGACCTCCATGTCCTCCATGGGCCGGCCGGTGATGCGGTCCCACACCATCCCGGCGACCGCGCTGTTCACGAAGGGTGCACCGGTGGAGAAGACCAGCTCGAACGGATCGTACATGCGGTTGTTGAACAGGTCCCGGATGACCGGCAAGAGCGTCACTCTGTAGACCAGGCCCCGCTTGAACCCGCCGTCCATCTTGACCTCGATGCCCGAGCGCGAGTGCGAGACCTTGACCTCCCCGGTTTGCGGCGAGACCACCACGGCGCCGTCCAGGTTACCCGAGGTCACCTGCTCGCTGATGCGCTCGTCGAACTTGAAGCGCACGGGCCCCCGGAACGTCGTATCCACCGCGAACGTGTCCGGCACCGTGGACACCACCACGGGCGGACGGCGGTCCACGGGGCCGCCGGGAGGCGCCCCCTGCCGCGCGCACGCGCCCACCAGCCCCACCGCCAAGGCCGCGAAGGCCGCGAGGAGCGAGGCGCGCACGCGCCCGGATCCGGGCATCCGCGGCAGCGCGCTCAGGGCGTCCTCCCCTCCAGAGCCTCGAGCTTCTCCCGGAGGCGCTCGCTCTGCTCCAGCAGGGCGCCGGCCCTGTCCCGCTCGCGCTGGACGACCTCGGCCGGGGCCCGGGACACGAAGCCTTCCTTCGCCAGTCGCGCCTGCACGCTGTCCAGGTGGCCCCGCAGGCGGTCGATCTCGCCGCGGAGCCGCTCGCACTCACGATCCACGTCGATGACCCCCTCCAGCGGCACGAACAGCTCGATGCCGCTCTGCAGCACGGCATGCGCTCCCACGCCCGCGGCGCTGCCTCCCGTGGACACCTCATCCACCCGGGCCAGCCGCTCCAGCGCCGCTCGCTGCTCCGCCACCGTGCTCACCGCATCCCCGCTTCCCGAGAGATGGATGGCGATCCTCTGTCCCTCGCCGATCCCGTATTCCTTGCGCAGCCGCCGCACCTCGACGATGAGATCCTGGAGCGCGCCGACGAGGCGCTCGGCCTCGGCGTCGGTGCGCGCCGCATCCTCCGCGGGCCACGCCGCGATGATGAGATCGTCGGGGCGCTCGTGGCCCTCGGGCCAGGGCAGCCGGCTCCACAGCTCCGACGTGATGAAGGGCATGATGGGATGCAGGAGCCGGCACGCGCCGTCCAGGACCGTCACCAGGGTGGTGCGTGCGGCCTCCCGGCTCTCCTCGGCTTCCCGGGTCCGCCCGGTCGCGGGGTCGGACCCCTCGGCGAGGCGCGTCTTCACCAGCTCCAGGTACCAGTCGCAGATCTCGCCCCAGAAGAAGTGGTAGAGACCCTCCGCGACCTCGTGGAGGCGGAAGCGCTCGAGGTCGGCGGTGGTGGCGGCCACGGCCCGGTCGAGGCGCGACAGGATCCAGCGGTCCTCCAGCGTCAACGCGTGGGCGACCTCGTCCAGGGGTCTCACCGGCGCGTCGCCGAGGCTCATGAGAGCGAACCGGCCGGCGTTCCAGATCTTGTTGGAGAAGTTCCGCCCCACCGCGAAGGAGCCCTCGACGTCCTCGTTGTCGAGGGTGATGTCGGTGCCGATGGCGCACGCGCTCACCAGCGTATAGCGCATGGCGTCGGCGCCGTACATCCGCACCACGTCCAGCGGATCGATGCCGTTGCCCATGGACTTGGACATCTTCCGCCCCTTGGTGTCGCGCACCATGCCGTGGAGGAAGACGTGGGTGAAGGGCGGCCTCCCCATGAACTCGTAGCCGGCCATGATCATGCGCGCGACCCAGAAGAACAGGATATCCGGAGCCGTCGACAGCGTGTGGCCGGGGTAGAACGCCTTCAGGTCCTCGGTCTCCTTCGGCCAGCCGAAGACGGAGAAGGGCCACAGCCAGGAGCTGAACCACGTGTCCAGGACGTCGGGGTCCTGCTCCAGCTCGGTGCCGCCGCACTTCGGACACGCGGCGGGGTCCTCCCGCGCCGCTACGACCTCGCCGCACGGGCAGTACCACACGGGGATGCGGTGCCCCCACCAGAGCTGCCGCGAGATGCACCAGTCCCGGATGTTCTCCATCCAGTGCTCGTAGACCTTCCTCCACCGGTCGGGCGTGAAGGTGACCGTGCCGTCCCGCGACGCGGCCAGGGCGGGCTCCGCCAGGGGCTTCATCTTCACGAACCACTGAAGAGAGAGGCGCGGCTCCACCACGGTGTGGCACCGATAGCAGTGCGGCACCGCATGCGTGTGCTTCCGCTCCCCGGCGAGGAGCCCTTCGCTTTCCAGGGCCTCGAGCACCGCCGCTCGCGCCTCGAAGCGATCCATGCCCCGGAACGCCTCCGGGGCTCCGTCGCCCATACGGGCGTCGGGGGTCATCACGTTCAGGATGGCGAGCCCGGTGCGCCCCGCGATCTCGAAGTCGTTGGGGTCGTGGGCCGGGGTCACCTTCACCATCCCGGAGCCGAACTCCGGGTCCACCTGCGCGTCGGCCACGACGGGCACCCTGCGCCCCGTGAACGGCACCTCCACATCGGCGCCCACCAGGCTCCGGTAGCGCTCGTCGTCGGGATGCACCGCGACGCCCGTGTCGCCCAGCATGGTCTCCGGGCGGGTGGTGGACACCGTGAGATACCACCGCCCGCTCTCCAGACGGCCCACCGCGGCTGCCCCGCCGGCCGCAGCGGCCTCGGCGGCGCCGGCGGCGGCCTCCGCCAGGGGGTAGCGGATGTCCCAGAGACTCCCCTCGGACTCCTCGCCCTCGGCCTCTTCGTTGGAGAGCGCCGTGTGGCAGCGCGGGCACCAGTTGATGATGTACTCGCCCCGGTACACGAGCCCCTTGTCGTAGAGGCGAACGAAGACCTCGCGTACGGCCCGACTGAGGTCCTCGTCCAGCGTGAAGCGCGTACGCTCCCAGTCGCAGCTCGCTCCGATGGCCTCGAGCTGCCGCAGGATGTTGCCTCCCGTGTCGTGCACGAAGTCCCAGACCTCCTGCACGAAGGCCTCGCGGCCCAGGTCGTCACGGCTCTTGCCCTCGGCGGCCAGGCGCCGCTCCACGACGTTCTGGGTGGCGATGCCGGCGTGGTCGGTGCCGGGAACCCAGAGCGAGGCCCGTCCCTGCATCCTGCGCCACCGTATGAGCATGTCCTGGATGGTGTTGTTCAGGCCATGGCCCATGTGCAGGACCGCGGTGACGTTGGGCGGAGGGATGACGATGACGTACGGCTCCCGCCCTTCATCCAGGACGGCGGAGGCGGGCATGCGGAAGTGGCCGCCGTCCTGCCAGGCGCGGTAGCGGCCCGGCTCGATGGCATGGGGGTCGAAACGGGGAGCCAGATCCTCCGACACGTCTACTCCGCGAGCTGCGGGGGCGGTCTCCGGACCCTCGAGGCCGGAATCCCGTTCTGTGCGAGCCCTTAAGATGGCAGCGCCCGCCGGACTCCGGAACCGTCGCGTGGGCTGGCGGGAGCCGCCCCCGGGTCCCCGCTCAGGAAAGAGCGTCGCCGGGAAACGGGGCCTGCCACCACTTCCCGGGACGGCTCAGCCGCCACCTCCGGTGGTGTCGGGCTTCGCCTTGGCGCGTTCCTTGTCACGACGCTCGCGGATGGCCTTCTCGCGCTCCTTCCAGCTGTCGTGGACGGCCGCCGCGGCCGAGCCCCGCTGGATCTCCTCCCACTCCCACTTGTTGCGCTGGTCGACGTCACGCTGTCCCACGGGCGTACCGAAGGTGAAGGGGATGGGTATCGTGTGGCCGGCCAGGATGAGCTTGCCGTCCTTCACGCCCCACTTCTTCCCGTGCTTGTCCGTGAACGTCCAGTCGGTGAGGCGCCGATGCGCCGCTGCCGCAGCCGCCATGGAGTCGCTGATCTCCTGGATCCGACCGGAGAGCGCGAGCTCCAGTCGCTCCTTCAGGGTCAGCTCCGTGAACGCCGAGTCCACGGTCAACCAGATGCGCGGATCGGTCAGGTGGGGACGCAGCGCCTCCGCCGCCGCACCCGGTGAGACGAGGCTCACGCCGGGCTCGCCGCTCAGCTTCGGGGCCACCGGCGCGATCTTCGGCTGCTCCGGTGCCTTGACCGTCACGGGCTTCGCCGGCGTCGCCACCCCTCCCGTCTCCACCGGCTGGATGCGGATGACGGTCATCGCCCCTCCCCCGGCCGTCACCGCGGGGAGGCGCGAGGGGATCGGCCTCTCGACGGGATGTCCGGGAAAGAACAGCGGGTACAGTGCCAACACGAACACGTGGATCGCCGCCGAGATGACGAAGCCGGCGATGAGGACTCGACGATACGAGGCACGGGCACGCCGGCGGTCGGCGCCCCGGAGCGAAGGCGGTGCCACGTCGCCGACCGGATGATCCATGGACTGTCCTAACCCGACGGAATGCACCGGTTCCTGAGGTCCGGCTCCTCTCCGTCCCCGGATGGGATGCTCACCTCATCCCACCCGTCCCAGGCGGGAAGCCGCTTCCACCAACCGGTCTTCCGCCACGGTCAAAGCGACCCGGAAGAACCCCTCGCCTCCCTCCCCCAGCGACGAGCCGGGAAGGACGATCACGCCCTGCTGGTCCAGGGCCCTGCGCGCATAGTCCGCGGAGGCCGTTCCGCCCGGCACCGGCACCCACAGGTACATGGTGGCCTTCGGCACCGTGATCTCGAAGCCCGCACCTCGGAGCGCCGCCGCCGCCGCGTCGCGGCGTCGCTGGAAGACCTCGACGTTGCCCGGCACCCAGGATGCCCAGCTCTGCAGCGCCGCCACCCCCGCTGCCTGCACGCCCAGAAAGACCCCCGTGTCCAGGAAGGTCTTCACCTTGGACAGCGCACCTACCAGCGCACGGTTGCCTGCCGCCCACCCCAGACGCCATCCCGTCATGTTGTAGGTCTTGGAAAGCGAGTGGAACTCGATGGCCACGTCCCGGGCGCCCGGAAATTGGAGGATGCTGGGCGGGCGGTATCCGTCGAACGCGATCTCGGAGTATGCGTGGTCGTGGACGAGGACGATGTCGTGCTCGCGGCAGAAGGCGATGGCCTCCTCGTAGTACGAGTCCGGAGCCGATGCGGCCGTCGGGTTGTTCGGGTAGTTGAGGTACAGGATGCGCGTGCGTGCCACGACGTCGGCGGGCAGCTCCCCCAGGGGGATGAGGAAGTCGTGGTCGGGGCGCAGCGGCACCATCCAGGGCTCGCCTCCCGCCAGCACCGTCCCGCCGCGGTAGGCCTGGTACCCGGGATCGGGCATGACCACGGCGTCTCCCGTGTTCACGAACGCGAAGGGCAGGTGCGCGAGGCCGTCCTTGGACCCGATGAGGGGAAGCAGCTCGGTGGCGGCGTCGAGGATCACGCCGAAGCGCCGCTCCATCCAGGCGGCGACGGCCTCCCGGAAGGCGGGCAGCCCCACCTGGTAGGGGTAGCGGGACATCTTCGGCTCCTGCACGGCGGCCTGGATGGCCGCCACCACCCCGGGCGGAGGCTGCAGGTCGGCGTCTCCCGCCCCCAGGTCGATGACGTCCACCCCCGCCGCCTCCAGCTCGAGACGGCGCTCCTTGAAGCCCGCCAGCGGATAGCCCGGCAGCGCGCGCAGGGTCCGACTCGTCGGCGGCGTCATCGAGAGCCCTCCCGCACGGGGTTGCGCACCGCACCTACCCCACCGACGGAGACCTCGACCTCGTCGCCCGCGGCCAGGGGGCCCACGCCGTCCGGGGTCCCGGTGGCGATGAGGTCACCGGGCTCCAGCGTCATGATCCGGCTGATGTGCGCCAGCAGCACGGGGATGCCGAACACCATGTCACCGGCGGAGGCCTGCTGCCGGAGGTTCCCGTTGACCCGCGTGGTGACGCCCAGCGCGTCCATGTCCACCTCGGCGAGGCGCACGGGCTCTCCCACGGGGCAGAAGGTGTCGAAGCCCTTGGCGCGGGTCCACTGGCCGTCCTTCTTCTGCAGGTCGCGGGCGGTGACGTCGTTGAGCGGGAGCAGCGCCTCCACATGGCTCCACGCGTCGCCCTCCGACACGTTGCGCGCCCGGCGTCCCACCACCACGCCGATCTCCCCCTCGAAATCCACGCGCCCCGCCCCGGGAGGGAGGACGATGCCCTCGCCCCCGCGAATCAGGGCCGACGGCGGCTTCAGGAAGATGAGGGGCTCGGAGGGAACCTCGTTGCCCAGCTCGGCCGCATGCCGGGCGTAGTTGCGGCCGACGCAGACGATCTTCGAGGGGGAGAGGGGCATCGGGGACATGGGAAGGCTCTGCCGAAAGGCGACTTGAAGGGCTGTCTGGGGATGTGTTCGGGGTCCCGGGTCAGGAGCTCGTGACCACGGGGCGGGTCGATGAGAAAAGGCCGCCCCGTATCCCGGGGCGGCCTCTCCGTCGAAGCGTCGGTCGAACGTCTCGGGTCGTCAGTGTTCCCTGGCCTGCGTGTGGATCCACGTGCCGATGAGCGCGGCGAGACCCGCGATGCTGAGGATCGCGCCGATCACCGTCCACCAGAGACCGAGGTCCGGGTATCCGCTCTCCCATCCGTGTGCCCCGGTACGGAACGCGCCGTAGGCGATGAAGATGAGGATCACACCGATGACGAGCCCCGCGTATTGCTTCATGGCGGTTCCGGTGTAGCGAGTGTGGGCAGGACGGGCATCGCCCGCCGGACGCAGCAATCTACGCTCCGGACCCCACGCGTCCAAGTGGCGGGTCCCCATCTCCGTAGAAGGCCTGGAGACGGCGGCGCACGTCGTGCCACGCGCCCTTCACCAGGGGCGCGTCGGGAAGCGACCCCAGGAGGTAGCGTCCGTACCTGCGGGTGACGACGCGGTCGTCGAGGAGGACCACGGCCCCCCGGTCCGTCCGGGAGCGCACCAGGCGGCCGAAGCCCTGCTTCAGACGCAGCGCCGCGTGGGGGAGCATGAACTGGTGGAAGGGGCTCCCGCCGCGCCGCTCGATGGCCTCCATGCGCGCCGCCGTGATGGGCTCCGTGGGAACCCGGAACGGGAGCTTCTGCAGGATGAGCCCCCTCAGGGGGTCGCCGGGCACGTCCACCCCCTCCCAGAACGACGCGGTGCCCAGGAGGATGCCGCGCTGGGCGGCGACGAATCCCCCCAGCATCCGGTGCCGGTCCCCTTCGCCGTGCACGAACAGGGGCCAGCGCGTGTCGGCCCCCGCGGCCCGCAGGAGCTCCGCCACCCGGCGCAGCGCGGCGTGGGACGTGAACAGCACGAAGAGGCCGCCGTCGGACAGCTCCGCCATCTCCTGCACCACCCGGGCGGTGGCCTCGTGGTACGCATCCCCGCCCGCCTCCGCGGGAGGCAGATCCGTGGGCACGGCCAGGAGCGTCTGCCTGGGGTAGTCGAAGGGCGACGGCAGGAGCCGTTCGTCCACCCGGACGGGCGGGTCCGACTCCTCGATGTCGGCAGCGGCGAGACCCAGGCGCTCGCGCAGGAAATCGAAGCGCCGCCACGTCGCCAGCGTCGCCGACGTGAGCACCGTGGCCTCCGCCTTCGCGAACAGGGACTCCCGCAGCGTCGCCCCCAGGTCGATGGGGGCCGCCGCCAGCACCAGGTTCATGCGAGGCCCCGCGCCCCGCACCTCCAGCCAGCGCACGTACGCGGACGCCTCCTCTCCCGGGGTCAGCACCAGGCGCACGCCGGCGCCGTGAGCGGACAGGCGGCGCTCCACGCTCCTCAGGTCCAGGAGCCTCCCCTCCATCCGGTGTGCGACGTCCTCGTCGAGCTCCAGGCGCGCGCGCAGCTCCCCCGTCTCGCGCTCCAGATCGCCCAGCGCCCCCACCAGCACGTCCAGGCGCTCCCGGATCTCCACCCGGTCGGCGGGCTCTCCCATCCCCGTGGGCCCCAGACGGGCGGTGCGCTCCTCCGCGCCGACGAAGCCCTCGAGGGCTTCCACGAACGTCTCCACCGCCGCCCGGGCGCGGGACAGGGCCGGACGTACCCGGCCCTCCATGCGCTCCCTGAGCGGTCCCGCCTCGTCCGTGCCGGCCAGCGCCTCGTGCACCGCCGCGAGGAGCCCTCGCCCCCGGCGCTCCAGGCGCGAGAGCACCCGGTAGAGGCTGCGGCGGCTCACCTCGACCCCGAGATGCGCGGTGGCCGCGTCCTCGACGTTGTGGGCCTCGTCGAGGATGAGCCGCTTGTAGGCCGGGAGCACCGCGGACTGGCCGTAGTTTTGCGTGACCCGACGCACCGCGAGGTCAGTGAAGAGCAGGTGGTGGTTCACCACCAGCAGCTGCGCCGACGCCGCCCTGCGCCGGGCGCGCTGGAAGAAGCACTGCTGGAAGTGGGGGCAGCGGGCGCGCAGACAGATGTCCGGATCGCTCTTCACCTCATCCCACAGATCGTCCGAGGGCGAGAAGGTGAGGTCGGAGAGGGAGCCGTCGTCGGTGGTGTCCAGCCACGCCAGCAGCGCCGCCACCTCCGAGGAGCGGTCGTCCTCGAAGAGCGACGTCTGGCTCTCCGCCGCCAGGAGCGCCCGGCGGATGGACACGTAGTTCCCCCGGCCCTTCACCAGCGCCCAGTCCAGCTCCTCCCCCAGGAGCTCGCGCACCAGGGGCAGATCCTTCCCGGCGAGTTGCTCCTGGAGGTTGATGGTGTTGGTGGAGATCACCGTCCGCTCGGCGTTCTCCTGTGCCCAGCGGGCCGCGGGGAGCAGGTACGCCAGGGACTTCCCGGTGCCGGTACCGGCCTCCACGACCACCACGCCGCCTTCGTTGAAGCGCGCCGCCACGGCGGCCAGCATCTCGCGCTGGGCCGGCCGGTCCTCGTAACCCGGGTGCACCGACGCCAGCACGCCCCCGGGTGCGAGGAGCGCGTCGAGCTCCGTGGGGTCCAGGGGGATGCGCACGCGGGGTGTCGGCGGCTCCACCACCACGTACAGGCGCCCGGCGTCGTTGTCGACGATGGCGGTCCCCAGACCCTGCTCGTAGAGCTGAGCCGCCACCCGCATGTCCGCATCGGAAGGCTCCAGCACTCCGGAGGGGTGGTTGTGCAGCATCACCCCTCCCTCGTCCGCGTCCCGCGCCGCCACCAGCACGGCTTCGAAGTTGCCCCGGGCCACCGCGCGGGGCTCGCGCACGACACGGTCGGCGTCCACCGAAGCCAGGAAGCACACCTCACGTCCTCCGGCGCGCTCGATCTCCGTGCGGATGCGCTGGGCCGTCTCGGAGCCCAGGCTCAGGGGCCGGCGCGGACGGTCGCGCTTCTTCCCCGCGCCGCCTCCGGAGGTCGGCTCCGCCTCCTCGGGCTCCAGGCCGTCGAGGCCCACCAGGACGGCCCGCTCCGGGTGGAGGGGGAAGCCCCCGGGGACGTCGTCGGCCGGGTCGCGGAGGCGCCGGTCCGACGGGCGGGGATCTCGCGCGGGAGATCGGCGGCTGGGGGTCATGGCCCGTAAGCTAGGGAACCTCCGCACCGCTCTGGTAGGTGCGGGGGAACGCGGGGACGGCGTGGCGGAGGTCCCGGATCACGGCCGGGTGATCCCGCCTGCAGGGAGCGGGACGCGGTTCGGCATCGCCGAGAAACAAAATCAGATGGACAAAGGCAACCTGTTGTGCCAGAATATCTTGACTCGAAGTGCATCCCACGTCGCTGAAGGCGTCCGCCGGGGACGGGGGGCTCATCAGGGGCGTTGCTTCCGGGGTTCAGCGACGTCGTGCACGATGCGGTACGCGGCGTTGCGGGAGAGTGGGAGTCGGCGCGTGAGCTCGCGGGCCGCCTCGCTGGGCTTGGTGCCCTGGGCGAGGAGCTCGCTGGCGAGGCTCACGGCTTCCTCCAATTCACTCCCCTCCACGGAGCCCGCCTCGGCGGAGCTGGTCTCGGCGGGGGCCACCACCAGGGACACCTCCCCCCTGGGCGGATGCTCGCGATAGTGGGCCAGGGCCTCCGCCAGGGTCCCCCGCACGAACTCCTCGTGCAGCTTCGTGAGCTCCCGCGCCACGCTGACCCCGCGGCCCGCGCCGCACACCTCCGCCAGCTCCTCCAGGAGACGCACGAGGCGCTGGGGCGACTCGAAGAGGACCACGGGCTCATCGGCGCGGGCCACGCGCTCCAGGAGCTCGGCGCGTCCCCTGCCCTTGCGCTCGGGAAAGCCCAGGAAGACGAAGCGGTCGCCGGAGAGCCCCGAGCCCACCAGAGCCGCGAGAACCGCCGAGGGTCCGGGAATGGGCACCACGTCGTGTCCCGCCTCCACCACCAAGTGCACGAGCCTGCCTCCAGGATCGGAGACCAGGGGCGTGCCGGCATCGGAGACCAGCACGAGGGTCTCTCCGGCGTCGAGCCATTCCACCACGCGTCGGGCCCGCTCCCTCTCGTTGTGGGCATGCAGGGACACCATGGGCGATCGCGCGCCGACGTGCTCGGCCAGCACACGCGTCCGCCGGGTGTCCTCGGCCAGGATGCGGTCCGCCGACTTCAGGGTCTCAGCGGCCCGGGGGCTGAGGTCTCCCAGGTTCCCGATGGGGGTGGCGACGACGTAGAGCGTGGACATGGTGGTGGAAGTATACCCGTCGGACCCGAAAGCGCAGGAGGCCGGCGGGATCGCTCCCGTCGGCCTCGGAGACGCCGAGCCTCGGCTGTGCGCTTCCTGGCGCTTCCGTCAGAGATACCTGCGTACCCTCTCCTCCAGATGGGGGCGCGGCACGAAGCCGATGACCTGGTCCACCAGCTCCCCGCCCTTGAAGAACAGGATCGTCGGGATGGAGCGGACGCCGTAGCGGGCCGCGGTGCCGGGGTTCGAGTCCACGTCCAGCTTGCCCACCTTCAGTCCCTGATCGTGATATTCCGTGGCCAGCTCCTCCACGATGGGCTCCACCATGCGGCACGGGCCGCACCACGTCGCCCAGAAATCCACCATGGTGAGGCCTTCGGCGGCCTCAACCTCGGCGGCGAAGTTGCCGTCGTTCACTTCGAGGATCGTCTCACTCGTCGCCATCTCGGCTCTCCTTGTCGACTTCGTGTGTCGCACCTACCATCCGGCGACACCCAGGCCCGCTCCATCCCAGCGCCGGACCCATGAATGACCTTTTCCCGGACGGCCGCCCACTCGATCACGTGGCCGTCGCCGTCCCTTCACTCGAAGACGCCTGCCGCCTCTTCGGTATCATCTCCGGACATCGTTGTACGGAGCCGGAGATCCTGGAGGCACAAGGCGTCCGCGTTGCGTTCTGTGGCTCCCTCGAGATCCTGGAGCCTCTGGGCCCCGAAACCCCGGTGGGGCGCTTCCTGGAGCGGCGGGGACCCGGCCTCCACCATGTCGCCTACCGCTCCGGGGACCTGCGTGCCGACCTGGTCCGCCTGGCCGAGATCGGCGTAGAGCTCATCGACGAGGTTCCCCGCCCGGGCGCCCGCGGGCACCTCGTCGCGTTCGTGCACCCCCGGAGCACGGGCGGCATCCTCGTCGAGCTCGTCCAGCACGGAGACTGACGCGGCGCTTCGGTCCCCGGCCGGGACCTGGCTACCGCCTGCGGCCCCGGGCGTTCCAGTCCTCACCCTCCACCCATGACCTTGTTGAGGTCGACGTATTCCACCATCCACTGACCGTCCTTCGTCCGCACCAGGGTGAAGGGCACGTCCTGCACCGTGTGGTCCGGCAGCGTGATGTCCACGAAGATCTGGGTGGCCTCGTTCAGGCGCCCCGCCACCGGCTGCTCACGCACGACCTTGTAGTCGTCGTGCTTGAGGATGTCGGCGATGGCGGCCATCCGCACCTGCACGTCGGCTTGGCTCGTGCACGAGCTGCCGCCGAACCACGATCCGATCTTCTTGAAGAAGCACTTGAACGTGCTCCCGGTGTCGCTGATGGGGCCGTCCTCGGTGCCGAAGGTCTGCCCCATGGTGACCAGATCGCGCTTGTTCACCGCCTGCATGAAGCGATCCAGCGTGAGCTGTGCGACCACGCCGGCGGTGGGGGGACGCTGCGCCACGTGGGTGCACGCCACCGGAAGCGTCGCCAAAAGGAGCGCCAGCGTAGCGTACCGGCCTCCTCCCACGTACCGGAAAGCCCTCATCTACCCTCCTCGGTCACAGGTGGCGGAATCCGCCGGTCCGAATCTCGACAAAAGGACCAGCCGGAGGAACCCCACCCGAGCCGAGGGACTTCAACCCACCGAGTCGGGGACCTGCGCCGTCACGGGCGGCACCGCCTCGAAGGCGAGGCGCGCCCCGCTCGCGTCGGGGCGCACTACGATGCGCGTCCCGGCGGCGACCTCCACGTCCAGCAGATACAGCGCCAGCGGATCCTGCACGAAGCGCTGGATGGCCCGCTTGAGGGGACGCGCTCCGAAGGCGGGGTCGAAGCCCTCCCGGGTGATGAGCGCCTTCGCCTCGTCCGTCACGTCCAGCGACACCCCCAGATCCTCCGCCAGCCTGGCCACCCGCGCGAGCTGCAGCTCGACGATGCGGCGCAGCTCCTCCTCCCCCAGCGGTCGGAAGACGACGATGTCGTCCACGCGGTTGAGGAACTCCGGGCGGAACGCCATGCGCAGCATTCCCCGGACCTGCTCCTCCATCGCCTCCCAGTCGCCGCTGCCGGCGGCCTCGAGGATCTCCTGGCTGCCGATGTTCGACGTCATGATGATGACGACGTTGCGGAAGTCGACGGTGCGTCCCTGCGAGTCCGTGAGACGCCCGTCGTCGAGGATCTGCAGGAGGACGTTGAAGACGTCCGGGTGCGCCTTCTCGATCTCATCGAAGAGCACCACGGCGTGGGGGCGGCGGCGCACCGCCTCCGTGAGCTGTCCACCCTCCTCGTAGCCGACGTAGCCCGGAGGCGCTCCGATGAGGCGGGCCACGGCGTGCTTCTCCATGTACTCGGACATGTCGATGCGCACCATGGCGCGCTCGTCGTCGAAGAGGAAGGCGGCCAGCGCCCGGGCGGTCTCGGTCTTCCCCACGCCCGTGGGTCCCAGAAAGATGAACGAGCCCACCGGGCGGTTGGGGTCCTGGAGCCCCGCCCTGGCGCGGCGCACGGCGTTGGAGACGGCCTCCACCGCCTCGGCCTGGCCGATCACCCTCTCACCGAGATGGTCCTCGAGCTGGGTGAGGCGCTTGCGCTCCGACGCCATGAGGCGGTTCACGGGGATGCCGGTCCACTCTGCCACCACCTCGGCGATGTCCTCGGCCTCCACCTCCTCCTTCAAGAACTTCTGGTTCTTCTGCAGCTCGGCGAGGCGCTCCGCCAGCACCTTGATCTCCTTCTCTGCGGCGGGCACCTCCCCGTAGTTGATCTCCGCCGCCCGCGACAGGTTGCCGGTGCGCGTGGCGCGCTCCGCCTCGACGCGCAGCTCGTCGACCTTCGTGCGCAGCTCCTGGATGCGCCCGATGACGTCCTTCTCCGCCTGCCAGCGGGCCTTCATGCCCTGGCTCTTCTCCCGCAGCTCGGCCAGCTCGGATTCGATCTCCTCGCGGTGCTCCACCGCCGAGCGCTCGGTCTCCTTCTGCAGCGCCTGCCGCTCGATCTCGAGCTGGGTGATGCGGCGCTCCAGGACGTCGATCTCCTGGGGCAGAGAGTCGATCTCGATGCGCAGCCTGCTCGCCGCCTCGTCGATGAGGTCGATGGCCTTGTCGGGGAGGAAGCGACCGCCGATGTAGCGGTCGGAGAGCTTGACCGCAGCAATGACCGCCTCGTCGGTGATGCGCACGCCGTGGTGCACCTCGTACCGCTCCTTGAGGCCACGCAGGATCGCCACCGCGTCCTCCACGGACGGCGGCGCCACGAACACGGGCTGGAAGCGGCGCTCCAGCGCGGGGTCCTTCTCGATGTGCTTCCGGTACTCGTCCAGCGTGGTGGCGCCCACCACGCGCAGCTCGCCACGCGCCAGGGCCGGCTTCAGCATGTTGCCCGCGTCAACGGCGCCCTCGGCGGCCCCCGCGCCCACGATGGTGTGCATCTCGTCGATGAAGATCACATAGCGCCCTTCGGCCTCGGTGATCTCCTTGAGCACGGCCTTCATGCGCTCCTCGAACTCGCCCCGGTACTTGGCACCGGCGAGCATCGCGGAGATGTCGAGCTGGAGGAGCTTCTTGTTGGCCAGCGACGTGGGCACGTCCCCCGCGACCATGCGCTGCGCCAGGCCCTCGACGATGGCCGTCTTCCCCACGCCGGGCTCGCCGATGAGCACCGGGTTGTTCTTGGTGCGCCGGGCGAGGACCTTCACCACCCGCCGGATCTCCTCGTCCCGGCCGATGACGGGATCGAGCTTGCCGCCCCGGGCCATCTCGGTGAGGTCGCGGCTGAACCGCGCCAGGGCCCGGAAGCTGTCCTCCGGAGTGTCGTCGGTGACGCGATGCGATCCGCGCACGGCCTCGAGCGCGGCCCGCACCTCGGAGAGGGTGGCGCCGGCGTCCCGGAGGATGCGGCCCGCGTCGTCCTTCTCGCCGGTGAGGCCCAGGAGCAGGTGCTCGGTGGACACGTAATCGTCCCCCAACTCCCGGGACACCGCCTCGGCCGCCTCCAGCGCCTTGCGCAGGTCCCGCGCGAGGTTGGGCTCGGCGCCGCCTTCCACCCGCGCCATCCGGTCCAGAGCCTCCCGGGCGCGGCTCTGCACCAGCGCCGGGTTGATCTCGAGCTTCTGGAGAACCGGTGTGACGATCCCCTCCTCCTGAGAGAGGAGCGCATCGAGAAGGTGCACGCCGTGCACCTCCGCGTTTCCCCTGCGGCGGCCCTCGGCGGCGGCGGCCTGGATCGCCTCGCCGGCCTTCACGGTCAGTCTATCGGCACTGAGCATGGTCTTCGGACGTTCGGGTTCGACGGTCACATGTCCCTGCCGGCATGACAGGAGCGTGCACAACCGGGCCGGAAAAGTTCAAGATCCGGGCCAACCGGAGCTCACGGAAGTGCCTTGCCCACCACGCGCTTCAGGCGCGTTCCCGCGGTCACCGTCGCGTTCGGGGCCAGGCGGTTGATGCGGGCGAGCTCGTCCAGCGGGATCGCCGATGGATAGCGCTGCTGGAAGGCGGCGAGCGTCATCTGGCCAGGCACCGTCACCACCTCGATACGCAAGGGCTGCACGTCGAGGACGGCGCGGTCGGTGACGGGCGCGAAGGAGCTAAGCGTGCGCGACACCGCGTCCGCCCAGGACGCCCACTTGTCCGCCGAAGCGAGCCCCATGAGGCGGTACACGGTCCCCCGATACCGCAGGAACGACACCTCCCCGCGCACCTCGCCGTTGGACGTGCTCGCCGAGAAGAGCGCACGGGCCCTCGGAATGCCGTCGGCGTCGCTCCGGTGCACGACGCCTCCCTCGATGCCGTCCCCGGCGACGAAGGCGCTCAACGCCGCCTCTGGGTTCGACACGGTGTCGAGAGGCTCGAGGATCACGGCGGCTTCCTGGCTCGGGCTCACGGCCGTCACCGCCGCGGGCGAGTTCTGTCCCTTCCATCCGTCGGGGAACCGTACCTGGAAGGCGAGGTCCGGGTGGTAGTACCGGGAGCCCTGGAAGTACCCCTCACGGGGGTTCACCCCGTACACGAGGCCGCTCAGGTGATCCAGGTAGGCGTCATGCCCGTCGCGGTGCCCGGTGGCCCCGGGGGCGTCGGCGGCGATGACCTGCCGGATGTGTGCCTCCCGGTTCTCCGGATACGGGTGCGTGAGCTGCCACTCCGGCACCCTGCCCCCGCCGGACGGCAGGGCCTCGAGCATCTGGAAGACGCCCACCATCGCGTCCGCGTCGTACCCCGCCCGGGTCATGTAGCGAACGCCCAGCTCGTCCGCCTGGGTCTCGTCGCCCCGGGAGTACTTCAGGTTGAGCACCCCCAGGCCGGCCTGGACCACGTCGCCGTACTTGCGCACGTCGGTGGACAGCACCATGCCCACGCCGAGGCCGATCTGCTGCAGCCGCTGCCGGCTGATCTGGCTCACCGAGTGGCGCGCCGTGACGTGGCCGATCTCGTGGCCGAGGACCCCCGCGAGCTCGGCCTCGGACTCGAGGTCCGCCAGGATCCCGCGCGTCACGTAGATGAAGCCGCCGGGCAGGGCGAAGGCGTTCACAGCCGGATCGTCCACCACCTGGAAGGACCAGGGGAGGTTCGGCCGCTCGGAGGTGGCCGCGAGGCGCTTGCCCACCTCGGTGACGTACGCCGTGAGCGCCGGCGCATCCAGCACGCCGATGGAGGTGGCCACGTCCTGGGCGGCGTCCCGCCCCATCTGGATCTCCTGGTCCTGGCCCACCAGGGACAGCTCTCGCCGTCCTGTGGCGGGATTCAGGGCACAGCCCCCCAGGTACGTGGCGAGGAGGGCTGCTGCGGACGTGGAGAGGGATCGGCGGAGGATCATGGGCGTTCTCGTCCCGTTGCGGTCAGGAAAGCTCGCCATTTCGGCTTCGCGCCAGGTACTTCGGTCGTGTACCCCCTGATTCGCAGAGGGATTCCAGGAACGTGCCCGAACCGGTCAGGTGCCGTCGGGCTCCTCACCCTCCCCACGCAATTCGACCCGGCGGTGGTGCCGGCCCTGCAGACGTTGAGCAGGCGCGACGGCTCGGACATCTTCCGAGTCCTGGATCCCATCGACCCCTTGCGGGATACCACGGGCGTACGGGAACCCGTGGGCGGAAGCCGAGACAGGCTCCCCGCCGCGGCACCGACGCCCGCACTCCGAGCCCCGCGCCCCGCGAGCCCAACGAACGCCATGCCCCGGACACCACACGAGAAGCCCCTCGCCCACGGACGCACCTTGCGTGGGTCATGGCTCCTGCTGGCTCTCGCCGCGGTGCTGTGGGGGTGCGGCGGAGGGGGGTCCACCCCCGCGAGCACCACCATCAGCAAGGACAAGTTCGTCACCACCTACGTGAAGCTCCGGGAGGCGGCGGCGGCGGTGGACAGCGCAGGCCTGGACTCGGCACGGGCCGCCATCCTGCGGCAGGCCGGCGTCACGCAGAAGGACATGCTGGCCTTCGCCGACGTCCACGGACGCGACGTGGCCTTCATGAAGGACGTCTGGGACGAGGTCGAGCAGCGTCTGGAAGAAGACACGCAGAACCGTCCTAAGGTGCACTGAGGTCACCGTGAGCGACCTGGCCCGTGTGCTCCTCGCACCGGGGCGCGACGGGCCGGTGCGCGGCGGCCATCCCTGGCTCTTCTCCGGTGCCGTCGCCTCGGTGACCGGAGACCCGGAGGACGGCGACGAGGTGGACGTCGTGGGCGCGGACGGATCCTTCGTGGCCAGGGGGCTCTACAACGCCCTCAGTCAGATCCGCGTGCGTCTCTACGCCTGGGAGCCCGTCGCGCTGGACGACGCCTTTTTCGCCCGCCGCATTGCGGATGCGGTGCGGCTACGCACGGACAGCCTGGGCCTCGACGACGCCGACGGTGCCTGCCGCCTGGTGTTCTCGGAAGGCGACGGGCTCAGCGGCTTCACGGTGGATCGTTACGGACCGTGGCTTTCGGTTCAGCTCACGAGCCTGGCCCTGGCGCGGCGCCGTGACCCCCTCGTGGACGCGGCGTGCGCCGCGGTGCCTTGCGCCGGCGTCGTGCTGCGCACGGAGAAGGGCGTCCTGCAGGAGGAGGGCCTCGAGCTGAGGGACGGTGTCCTGCGGGGCACCCTCCCGGAGGAGCCCGTCACCGTGCGCGAGGGCGCCTTGGTATTCGAGGTGGACCTGAGGACCGGGCAGAAGACCGGCTTCTACCTGGACCAACGCGAGAACCGCGCACGCGCCGCGGCCTATGCGCGCGGACGCACGGTCGCCGATGTCTGCTGCTACACAGGCGGCTTCGGCGTGGCCCTCGCCGCGGCGGGAGCGGAGCGGGTCGTCGGCGTGGACACGTCCCGGCCGGCCCTCGCGCTGGCCGGCCGCAACGCGGACAGGAACGGGGTCGCCGGACGAATGGACTTCGTGCGCGCCGACGCCTTCGGTTGGCTGGAGGCCGAAGGCGCCGCGGGTCGCCGGTACGGGATGATCGTGCTGGATCCGCCCCGCTTCGCGCGGACGCGTCGCGGCGTGCGTCAGGCCATCCGCGCCTACGAGCGCCTCAACGCTCTGGCGCTGCGCTGTCTCGAGGCCGACGGCATCCTGGTCACCTGCTCCTGCTCCGGCCGGGTGCCGGCGGAGGGCTTCACCCGTGCCGTGGCGGCCGCCGCGGTCGCGGCGGGCCGTCGCGTCCAGATCCTCGAGCGCGGCGGGCAGGCTCCGGACCATCCCGTGGCCACCGCCTGCCCCGAATCCGAGTACCTCAAGTGCCTGGTGTGCCGGGTGACGTGAGGGTCCCCTACCGGCCCCCATGGGCGCCGGGAAGGCGGAAGCCCACGGCCAGGGCATCCCGTCCCCCCACGGAGGCGCCCACGCGAACCACGAAGCCCGACACGAGGGTGAGGTCCACCCCCAGGTCGAACGAGCCGTCCAGGTTCACCACCTCGCCCTGCTGCGTGGAGAGATCCAGGGTCACGTGCCCGCCGACATAGGGGGCGAACACGTTGTCGTCGCCTATGCCGTGCCATCCGGCCACCAGCCCCAGGGGTACGGAGACCATGAAGTTGTTGCCCAAGCCGGCGCCGAGGCCCGTCCACCAGAGCACGGGAACGTCGGCGCCCTCCACGGTGTGCGCGAGGATGCCCGAGACGTCCACACCGGCCAGCGCCGCCAGGTCACCCGACGCGTCGCGTCCCAGCCCCACCCGATATCCGAGGCCCAGGGACGCCGAGTCGTGTCTCCAGTGCACGAGCCCGCCCAGATCGTCGCTGGGGTCCGGCTTGACGAGGAAGACGCTCATCCCCTGGGGCGCATAGGGCTCCACCAGGGACGGCACGTCCCAAGAGAGCTGGGCCCCCGCCGGACCCGGGACGAGCGCGGCAGCCGTGAAGAGCACAACGAGGAAGCGACGCACCTGGCTCTCCGGAGTCTGTGAGGTCAACGGGCACGCGCGTCGCGCGTCACTTGCCAATATAGACGGCCCGAGGCTCGCGTGGGTTCCCCCGGACGGTGGTCGCGCGCCACGGCACGCTGTGGTGCCTCCCGGAGCGGTTGCCACCGCCCCCTTCCAGGCGCTACATGCTCCACCGTCGGAGTGACGGTGGAACTCGAGAAGCCAGGAGGTGCAAATGCCGTTCCAGAGGGCCTTCAGCGAGGCGCCGTGGGAGTCCCAGGTGGGCTATTGCCGTGCACTCAGGGTCGGAGCCCGGGTGTTCGTGACCGGCACGGCGCCGCTGGCCTCCGGAGGGGGCGTGCACGCCCCCGGCGACGCGTACGGTCAGGCCGTGCGCTGTCTCGAGCTCATCTCGGAGGCACTGGCCGGCGTGGGCGCTTCCCTGGCCGACGTGACGCGCACCCGCATGTTCGTCACCGACATCTCACGCTGGGCCGAGTACGGACGCGCCCACGCGGAGGCCTTCGGCGCGCATCCCCCCACCACGTCCATGGTGGAGGTGAGGCGCCTCATCGACCCCGACATGCTCATCGAGATCGAGGCGGATGCGGTGGTGGAGGCGCGCTGACGTCAGTACGCCCTCGCCCAGACGACCTCCATTTGGGACGGACCGTCTCCGGAGACGCACCGCTCCGGCGGCGTCTCGGAGCGGAATTCCTCGCTGGCGACTACCCGCGAGGTGGCCTTGCAGGCGTCCTTCATGGTCTGCTCCACCGCCGGGTCCCCGTTCCACCCGGTGAAGACGAACCCGCCGGGGCCGTCGAGGATCTCCTTCACCTCGTCGACGCTCTTCACGCCTCTGTACGAGTGCTCATCGCGCCGGCGCAGCGCGGCCTGCAGGAGCTCCGCCTGGAACGCCTCCAGGCGCTCCGGCATCCCGGCGACGGCCTCGCCCTCGGCGACGAACTCCTTGCGCTTGGCTCCCTCCGGGACGAGCCGGCGGGCCAGGGCGAGCTTCCCCTCGGCGAGGTCCCTGGGTCCGATCTCGACGCGCATGGGCACGCCCTTGCGCTCCCACTCGTAGTACTTCGAGCCCGGCGACACGTTGTCCCTGTCGTCGACACGAGCGCGCAGACCCAGCTCCCGCAGTCTGTCCGCAACCTCCGCGGCCTTGGCCTTCACCGCCGCCGCCGTGTCGTCCCCCTTGAGGATGGGCACGATGACGACCTGGAGGGGTGCGAGCCGTGGCGGCACCACGATCCCCGCGTCGTCGCCGTGGGTCATCACCAGGCCGCCCACGAGGCGGGTGGAGACGCCCCACGATGTGTTCCAGGCGTACTCCTCCTGCCCGGCCTCGGACTGGAACTTGAGGTCGAACTGGCGCGAGAAGTTCTGGCCCAGGAAGTGGGACGTGCCCGCCTGCAGGGCCTTGTTGTCCTGCATGAGCGCCTCGCACGCGTAACTTCGCACCGCCCCGGCGAACTTCTCCGAGTTGGACTTGAGGCCGGTGATGGGAGGCATGGCCATCCACTCCTCCATGAACCGGCGGTAGATCCCCAGGATGAGGAGCGTCTCGCGCTCCGCCTCCTCACCAGTGGCGTGGGCCGTGTGCCCCTCCTGCCAGAGGAACTCCGAGGTGCGCAGGAAGAGCCGCGTGCGCATCTCCCAACGCATGACGTTGGCCCACTGGTTCAGGAGCACCGGCAGGTCCCGCCAGCTCTGCACCCACTTGGCGTACATCGAGTAGATGATGGTCTCCGACGTCGGCCGGATGACCAGCGGCTCCTCCAGCTCCTTCCCCCCGGCTCTCGTGACCACGGCGAGCTCCGGCGCGAAGCCTTCCACGTGCTCCTGCTCCCGCTCGATGAAGCTCATGGGAATCAGGAGCGGGAAGTACGCGTTCTCGTGCCCGGTCGCCTTGAACATGTCGTCCAGGGCACGCTGCATGTTCTCCCAGATCCCGTATCCCCACGGGCGGATGACCATGCTTCCGCGCACCGGCGAATAGTCCGCGAGCTCCGCGCGCAGCACGACCTCGTTGTACCAGGCGGCGAAGTCCTCCCCCCTGGGCGTCAGCTTCTTCTCGTCAGCCATCCGATCTGCCGCTCTGCTTCAGGATCCTCTCACGAAACGCCGCGTCCTCCCGTTTCGCCCGGCGCATGGCGAACCAGCCGGGCACACCGAAGATCAGCAGCGAAGCCACCACCCATGTCACCCGGAAGGAGAATCCCAGCACGTGAGCGGCCAGGACCCCCACCAGCGCCCCCGCCACAGCCGACAGGGCCGCCGCGCCCAGGAGCATCACCCACTCCAGGACGTCCAGGCGCTTCAAGGCGCGGCTGGTCACCTCCTTCGCGATGCGCACCGCCTCGGCGTCGTTCTCGTGGCGCCTGCGGACCGCGCGGCTCCTCCTGCTCATGGAGCCGCTCCGGCGGCACTCGAGGCGGTGCCGGGTCCCGACCCCGCCGTGTCGTCCGCCGAGGGTACCCCGACCGTACCGGCGAGAAGCTCCTCGACGCTCACCTCGCGCTCCTCGCCGCTGTTCATGTCCCGCAGCTTCACCACGTCGCGGGCGGCTTCCTCGGGCCCGACGACGAGGGCAGCGCGGGCGCCCTCGGTCTCCGCCGCCTTGAACTGCTTGCGCACCGCCTGCTCACGCAGCGCGTACACCACGCGGTGTCCCCGCTCCCGGAGCCCGTGGGCCAGGCGGTACGCCATGGCGCGCTGCTCCTCGCCGATGACCACTACGAAGTAGTCCACGGCTCTCCTGTACGGGGGCACCAGGCCCCGGTCCGCCAGGAGCTCTCCCAGCACCACGTCCCCCATGCCGAATCCCACCGCGGGCAACGGTTCACCACCCACCAGCTCCAGGAGGCGGTCGTAGCGGCCGCCGCCGCAGATGGCCCGTAGCTCGCCCGCGGTGTCGAAGAGCTCGAAGACGATCCCCGTGTAGTAGGCCAGCCCCCGGACGATGGTGAGGTCCACCTCGACGTAGTCGCCCAGGCCCATGTCCCGGAGGGTGGCCACGTACTCCGTCAGGGGAGCGGCGGCGGCGGTGACGGCGGCGTTTCCACCGAACCGCTCGGCGACGCCGTCCAGGTCCAGGGAGGCGAACAGCTTCGCCGCCTCCTCGGCGGCGCCGGGGGCGAGCCCCACCTCCGACTCCAGCTTCTCGACCACCGCGGCCGACGGCATCTTCCTGAAGCGGTCGATGACGCCGAAGGCGGCACCCAGGCGGCCCTCCGCCACCCCCAGCCCCTCCCGGAGCACGGCGGTGAGCAGGCGGCGGTCGGAGACGCGGGCGCGGAAGTCCTTCTCCGTGAGTCCCAGCTCCCGGAGGGCGTCGATGGCCAACGCCACCACATCGGCGTCGGCCGAGACGCTGTCCTCGCCCACGATGTCGGCGTTCCACTGGAAGTGCTCTCGCAGGCGCCCGCGCTGCTGGCGCTCGTACCGGAAGAGCTGGGGCACGGTGAACCACCGGATGGGCTTGGCCATGCCGCGGCTCCGTTCGCCCAGCACCCGCGCCAGCGTCGGGGTCATCTCCGGCCGGAGCGTGATCTCCCTGCCGCCCTTGTCGACGAAGTTGTAGAGCTGGCCCACGATCTCCTCGCCGCTCTTCTCCACGTACAGGTCCAGCGGCTCCAGCGGCGGCCCGTCGTACTCCAGGAAGCCGTATCGCCGCGAGGCCCGGCGCCACGCCTCGAACAGGTGCTGGCGGAGCGCGAAGTCTTCCGGCGGGAAGTCCCGGAACCCCGGGAGTCGGGAGAAGTTGGGCGTTGTCATGGAGGGCGGAATCTAGCGGCCGGAGGAATCGATTCAACCGGGGCCACGGAGAACTCAGCGGGCGGCCAGCGGCTCCCTCCCCAGCACCTTGAGCGCGCTCCCCACCGTATGGCACGACCCGGTGACCACCACCGTCCCGCCGGCGGCCTCCTTCCGCGCCGACTCCAGCGCCGCCACGAAGTCCTCCTCCACCCTCAGGGGACAGACGTGCTCCACGGCCCCGGCGGCATCCTCCACGTCCCAGCGCCGCTCCGGCGGCGCCGAGGGCGGTTGCGTGAGGACGGCCCGGTCCGTCCTGGAGAGGAGGGGCGGGAGCATGACCCGCCAGTCCTTGTCACCCAGCACGCCCACCAGGGCCACGACGGGCTCCGGAAGGGCGACGCGGTCCAGGGTGTCCACCAGCGAGAGGACCCCCGCGGTGTTGTGCGCGACGTCCAGGAGCCAGGTGGTCCCGTCGATGACCTCGATCTGATCCCTGCCCGGGTGTACCACCTGAGCGACTCCCGTCAGCACGGCCTCGGCGTCGGGGCGCAGGCCGTCCGGCAGGTGCTCCAGGATCTCCACCGCGAGAGCCGCGTTCGCCGCCTGGTGCCGCCCTACCAGCGGGGTGCGGACCCGCAACTCACCCCAGGCACGCGTGCGCAGTGTGAACGCCGTGTGGTCCCTGGCGACGTCGATGCCGGAGAGATCTCCAGGGCGCACGCCGAAGAACGGAGCGCCTCGCTCCCCAGCGATGGAGCGGAACAGCTCGAAGATCGCGGGGTCGGGCTCGGCGGTGACGAAGGGCACGCCCCTCTTGACGATGCCGGCCTTCTCGCGGGCGATGAGGGGCAGCGTGTCACCCAGGTACTCGGCGTGGTCCATGGCCACGTTGGTCACCGCCGACACCAACGGGGTGACGACGTTGGTGGCGTCGAGCCGCCCCCCCAACCCCACCTCCGCCACGGCCAGATCCACGCGCTCCCGGGCGAACGCGTGCAGGCCCAGCACGGTCACGGCCTCAAAGAACGTGAGCCCGAAGCGACGCACGGCGTCGGCGATCTCCGCGGCCCGCTCCGTCAGGACTTCCTCTGCCAGCGCCTCTCCGCCCACCACGACTCGCTCTCGGAACGAGCAGAGGTGGGGCGACGTGAAGCAGCCGGTGCGCACCCCCGACCGGTTCAGCACCGCGGCCAGGGTCGTGGCCACCGATCCCTTTCCGTTGGTCCCGCCCACGTGCAGCACCGGGAAGCGCCGGTGGGGGTCGCCCAGGAAGCTCAGCGCGTCCCGGGTTCGCTCGAGTCCCCAGTGGACGCCCGTGGCGAGGGGCGGGAAGAGCCGTCCCACCAGCGGGTCGGCGAAGGGGCGGTCGAGGCGCTCCGGCGCCACGGGCTGCCCCGCGCCCCGGCCGAAGGGGTGGCTCATGCGCGGTGGATCATCCGGCGGATCGCTCCACCCCCTCGGTTCCCGCGTCCCCCTCCGTGTCCTCGACCCCGACCGTGGCCGCCGGCTTGCCGAGCATGTGTCGGAGCAGGCGCGCCACGGTCTGCTTGAGCTCGCGACGGTCCACGACGATATCCACCATCCCGTGGTCCAGGAGGAACTCCGAGCGCTGGAATCCCTCGGGAAGCTCCTGCTTGATGGTCTCCTCGATGACCCGCGGCCCGGCAAAGCCCACCAGCGCGCCGGGCTCGGCGACGTTGACGTCGCCCAGCATGGCGAACGACGCGGTCACCCCGCCGGTGGTGGGGTTGGTGAGGATGGAGATGTACGGGATCCCCGCCTCGTGGAGCCGCGCCAGCACGGCGGAGGTCTTCGCCATCTGCATCAAGCTGTAGATCCCCTCCTGCATGCGGGCACCGCCGGAGGCGCTCACGATGATCAGCGGGACCTTCTGGCTCAGGGCCGCGCGCCCCGCCCGGGCGATCTTCTCGCCCACCACCGAGCCCATGGAGCCACCCACGAAGGAGAAGTCCATCACGGCGATGACCACGGGGACGTCCTCGATCTCCCCCAGGCCGCTGATGACCGCCTCCGTCTTCCCCTTGGCTTCGGCAGCCGCGATGCGCTCCGGATAGCTCTTCAGGTCGCGGAACCCGAGGGGATCGGCGGCGCGCAGGTGATCGTCCAGCTCCTCGAAGGTCTGGTCGTCGATGAGAAGCTCCAGGTACGCCCCGGCGGGAATGCGCAGGTGATGCCCGCAGCTCGGGCACACGTTCAGGTTCTGCGCCAGCCGTTCGCTGTAGAGGATCTCCCCACAACCGGCGCACTTGTCGAAGACGTTGCTCGGAACATCCCGACGGTCCTGAGCCTGCAGCGGCTTCTTGTCCTTACGGAACCAGGCCAAAGGGGCGCTCCCTTTCGCGGGGTCGGGGCTTCACCGTCCATGGCGCGCGCCGGCGCTCACCCGGGGTGCCCCTGTTCACCGCTCGTCCGCGACGCGCACCGCCAGGGCCACGGCCACCCAGCACATGAGCAGAAACGTCCCACCGTAGCTGATGAACGGAAGGGGAATACCGGTGATCGGCACGAGCCCCACGGTCATGCCGATGTTGACGAAGATGTGAACGAGCCAGGCTCCGAAGATACCCAACAGCACCAGGCCGGCAAAGGGATCCGGTGAGTCCTGGGCCCGCTTGACGAGCCGCCAGAGCACGTACGTGAAGGCGAGGAGAACCAGCAGGGCGCCCACGAAGCCGAGCTCCTCTCCCACCACGCTGAAGATGAAGTCGGTGTGCTGCTCGGGGAGGAAGTCGAAGCGTTTCTGCGTACCCAGGGTGAAGCCCTTCCCCAGGAGCCCGCCGGATCCGATGGCCACCTTGGACTGGATGATCTGGTACCCCGCGCCCCTGGGATCCGCGTTGGGGTTGAGAAAGACCAGAATGCGGTTCTGCTGGTACGCCTTCAGCGACTTCCACAGCGGGCGCGCGATGGTCCCGGCCGCCAGGTTCGCCAGCACCACCGTCACCGACTCGAAGAGGAAGAGGCGGTACCGGTACAGGTACAGGAAAGCGAGCACGCCCAGGATGTACAGCGTCCAGATCTCGGTGTTGAACGCCAGAACCAGCCCCACCACGGGGCTCGCCACCAGCAGCAGCATGGCGATGGGGGCACCGGCCCAGAAGAGCATGGCGATGAGGATCCCCACGAAGGCCATGGCGGTCCCCAGATCCGGCTGCAGCATCACCAGGCCCAGGGGAAGCGCCACCACGGCGGCCGGGGCCAGCAGATCCCTGAGCGACGTGGGCGCCTCCGTCCGCTGCGCCAGCAGACGGGCCAGCACCAGGATGGTGGCGATCTTGGCGATCTCCGAGGGCTGGAACCCGATGGGACCGAAACGGATCCAACTCTTCACGCCCGCCGCCGTTCCCCCGCCCGTGCCGACGACCAGCGTGATCGCCAGCAGCAGAACGCTGAACACGTACGACGGCACCGCCACCCACTCGATCCAGCGCAACGGCACGCGCGCCAGCACGGTGAACGCCATGAGGGCGAGGGCGAACCACAGGCTCTGACGGATCCACGCATGCGCCGTGACGGGGTTGGGGATGTAGACCACCCCCGCCGAGTAGATCATGGCGATGCCGAAGAGCGAGAGCGCCAGGATCGCGAGCACCAGCGGTGGGTCCACCGCCCATCTCCGGAACAGGCGGATCATCGGCCCTTCCCGAAGCGAGCCTGGTACCAGGGCGGAATGCCCAGGCCGGCCCTGATGTAGTCCTGATACGTCTGGATCGTGTCGATGGGTAGCCCGTACTTCTTCCGGAGGTAATAGTCGGCGGCCTTGGCCACGATGGGCGCGGCGATGCTTCCGCCGTGCTCACCGTGCTCGACCACCGCCACGATGACGATCTCCGGGGGCTTGCCCGGGGGACCCGCCATCCCCGCGAACCACGCGTGGTCCCCGGCGGTCCCCTGCAGGCTCTGCACGTTCTGCGCCGTTCCGGTCTTCCCCCAGACGTACCAGTACTGGAGCGCGGTCTCGTAGTGGGCCGTGCCCCCCGGCGCGGTGGCCCTGCGCAGCCCGTCCCGGAGCGCCGCCAGGCTCTGGGGCGACAGGTGCAGCGACCAGGCATCGCCGGTCTTCACGCCCCTGGCGATGGACGGGGCCGGCGCCGTCCCGTCCCGGGCAAGCGCCGTATAGAACTGCGCCATCTTGAGGGGCGTCTGCGAATTGGGCCCCTGGCCGATGGCGAGGTTCAGCACCTCGCCCTCCTGGCCCGTGTAGTTCCAGGGGGGCCGCTGCCAGAACTTGGGGCTGTCCGGAAAGACGCCTGTCGCCTCCTGGGGCAGGTCGATGGGGCATGGCTTGCTGAAGCCGATGTCGGTGGCCGCCTTCAAGAGGCGGTCCAGGCCGATCTTCAGGCCCAGCTGATAGAAGTAGACGTCACACGAGTTGCCGATGGCCTCCTCGAGGGTCTGCTTCCCGTGGCCGGCGGCGTCCCAGCAGTGCCACGCCCGCCCTCCCCACATGAAGACCCCGGTGCAGCGTTGGGGCATGGTGTCCCCGGGGCTCACCACCCCCAGCTCCAGGCCGATGGCCGCCGTGGCCAGCTTGAACGTCGAGCCCGGGGGGTAGCGGCTCATCACGGCGCGGTCGAGGAGGGGATGCTGAGGGTCGGAGTTGAGCTTGGCCCAGAGGTCCGGGGCGATGCCGCCCACGAACGCGTTGGGGTCGAACGAGGGCGCCGAGTAGAGGGCCAGCACCCCCCCGTCGGACGGGTCCATGGCCACCACCGCCCCGGCCATGGAGTCCGGGAAGATGTGCGCGATCCACTCCTGGAGATCGGCGTCCAGGTTCAGGTGTAGATCCTCCCCTGGCGTGCCCGGGTCCGCGGTGAAGCCCTTGAAGTCCCCGACGATCCTGCCCCGGGCGTCCACCTCCACGGTGCGCAGCCCCGGCCGCCCCTGGAGCGTGCGCTCGTACTCCTTCTCGATGCCGGTCTTCCCCACCACCATGCCCTGCGTGTAGACCGAGTCGGGGAACTCCGGCGACCCCAGCTCGTCGGCGGTGATCTCCCCCACGTAGCCCAGCACATGGGCGGCCGCCGGTCCGAGAAGGTAGCGCCGTCGCGGGCGCATGCCGATGTAGACGTCGGGGAACTCGGCACTCCGTTCCTCCAGCGCGCTCACCACCTTAAAGTCCGCGTCCCCGTCCACCACGACCTCCGTGCCGTAGCGGCGCATGGTGGAGATCACCCGGTCGATGCGCTCGTCGGAGAGGTCGACGTACCTCCTCATGCGGTGGAGCGTCGCCCTCACGGAGTCCAGAGGCTCGGGGAGGAGCGTGATGGCGTATCCCGGCACGTTGTCGGCGAGGACCTTCCCGTTGCGGTCGTAGATGGTGCCGCGCGGCGCCGGCACGGGAAGCTGACGCAACCGGTTCGACTCGGCCTTGAGCCTCCACACGGTGGAGCCCAGGACCTGCATCCGGAAGAACGCCGCGGCGAGGATCCCCATGATGAGGAAGAGCGTGGCCTGGGCGGCCAGCGCCCGGCTGCGCCGTAGGTGGGGATGGAACAGCTTCACCGTGACGTCTCCCTCCAGAGCCCGGACACGGTCAACACCACGATCCCCGTCACCGCCGCATACACCCCGCCCAGAAAGCCCTGGACCAGCACCTGGTCCGCGAACGGCTGCCGGAGCGCCTCGCCCATGGCGAGCCAGGCGACCAGATCGCGCACCCACTTTCCTATCACGAAGTACGATACCAGGAAGACGAGGGAGTCTCCAACGAACAGGTTCCGGGTCACGGCACCCAGAAGCCCCACCATGGTCATGGCCACCGCATTGGCACCGAAGGAGGCCACGCTGAGCGCGTCCTCCAGAAGCCCCATGGCCAGGCCCAGCCCCGCTGCGGTGCCGACGCCGACCTCCCGAGCCGCGAGGAGGAGCGCGACGGTCAGCAGGTCGGGTGCGGCGTGCCGGACCCCCAGGCCCACGTGGAGCAGAAAATGGAGCAGGACGAGGACGGCGACCACGACCCACACCCGCGTGCGGGCCCTCATCATCCGCCTCCCGCCTCCGGACCTCCCACGTCCCTCCGGAGCTGCTCCACGAGGGCGCGGAGCCGGCGCACGGTGTCGGTGATGGCCCTCAAGCTGTCCGCCCGGGCATGCTCCCTGCGAAGGCTCTGTTCCCGAGTGCGCACGGAGTCGAGGGGCCATGCCCGGCTGACGTCGAGGACGGGCTTCCCTACGGCCACCAGCACGTGGGTCACCGCCCCCGGCTGCACCATGGGCCTCAGCCAGTAGCTCTTGAGCCATCCCCCCTTGGTCTCCGCCACGCCGTCGATGCGGCCGATGGGGATGCCGCGGGGGAAGACGCCGCCCAGGCCACTGGTGAGGACCAGCGTGCCGTCCGGAACCGCCTCGTGGTAGGGCATCCCGTTGAGGACCATGCGATCCTCCTCGCGGAACGCTCCCCGCCGGTCCTCCACCAGACCGAAGCCGGTGCCGTCGGCCAGCATGGCGGATGCCCGGAAGTCGGGGTGCGCCCAGTCCATGCCCACCGACGTATGGGCTCGCACTTCCCGGATGACGCCTACCAGCCCGTAGGGATCCACCACCGGAGCGCCCTCCGCGACGCCGTCCTGGGAGCCCAGGTCCACCAGGAACATGCTCTCGGAGCCGGGGGTCCCGGGCCGGAGCACGGATGCCGGTCGGAAGGAGGGCCCGATGCGGGCGGAGAGCCCCAGGAGGGCCCGCAGCGTACGGTTCTCGTCCCCCAACGCGCTCTGCGTGGCGAGGATCGCGGTCACCGAGTCGAGCCGTGCCTGGAGCGCCTCGACCTTGCGTGACCGGAGCTCAGCCGCGACGAGGTGCTCCTGCGTGGCGAGAAAGGGCTTCAGGAGCGTCGCGCGCAGACTCCAGGAGATGCCTTGCTGAGCCCCCTCGGGGAGATACGAGGAGGCCAGGGCCAGGATGAGGAAAGCCGCCGCCAGTATCCCCTGGCGCCGGCCGCCGGTGCGCTCGGGCTCAGGTGAGTAGGCGGGCACGGTGCTTCACCCACCTGCGACTACTGTACAAGGACGCTGCGGTACTTCTGCAGGTCGTCGAGGATGCGGCCAGCGCCCCGCACCACGCAGGTCAGCGGCTCTTCGTCCGTATGGATGGGGAGGTTGGTCTCGTGATGGAGAAGCCGATCCAGCCCCCGGATCAAGGCGCCCCCACCCGTCATGACGATTCCCCGGTCCACGATATCGGACGACAGCTCGGGCGGCGTGATCTCCAGCGCCCGCCGCACCGCCTCCACCACCGCCTGGATGGGTTCCTGGATGCACTCGCGGATCTCCTGCGAGTGCACGGTCGCCGTCTTCGGGATGCCACTCACGAGATCCCGCCCCTTCACCTCCATCTCCCGCTCTTCGCCGAAGTCGAATGCCGAGCCCACCTGGATCTTGATCGCCTCGGCGGTGGGCTCGCCGATGAGCAGGTTGTAGTTCTTGCGCAGGAACGTGACGATGGCCGAGTCCAACTCGTCGCCCCCCACCCGGATGGAAGTGTTGGACACGATGCCGGAGAGGGCAATGACCGCGATCTCCGTGGTCCCGCCTCCGATGTCGATGACCATGTTCCCGGTGGGAGTCTCCACCGGCAGCCCCACGCCGATGGCCGCCGCCATGGGCTCGTCCACCATGTAGACGGCCTTGGCCCCCGCCGCCATGGCCGACGACCGCACGGCGCGCCGCTCGAGCTCGGTGATCCCCGACGGCACGCCCACCACCACGCGCGGCTTGATGCGGAACACGCGCTTCGCCGTGACGTGCTTCAGGAAGTGGCGCAGCATCATCTCCGTGACGTCGACGTCGGCGATGACGCCATCCTTCAACGGCCGGATGGCCTCGATGCCCTCGGGAGTGCGGCCGAGCATGCGCTTGGCCTCGAGACCAATGCCCATGATGCGCTTGGTCCCCCGCTCCACCGCCACGACGGAGGGTTCGTTCAGCACGATCCCCTCCCCCTTGACGTACACGAGGGTGTTCGCCGTGCCCAGGTCGACGGCGATGTCGTTCACGGGGATGAGACGCCCCGAGTTGAACCAGCTGCTCAGTCCGGCCAATGCTCGCTTCAGGTCAACGGAGAGTGGGCCCAGAAGGGCGCGTGCAAACGTACGTTTCCCCTCGGCGTGATGCCAGGGCTTTCGTTGGGCAGAACGCCGAAACGCTGCTGATACACGGCGGGCTCACGCGGTTCCCGTGCTCCCGAAGCCCCCTTCGCCCCGCCCGGTGGCGGACAGCTCGCCGCTCTCGGCGATGTCGGGCGTCTCGAAGCGTGCGAACACGAGCTGGGCGATGCGCTCGCCCCGCGCCAAGGTCACAGGAGCCCCGCCCAGGTTCTGCAGGATGATGCGCAGCTCGCCCCGATAGTCCGGGTCGATGGTGCCGGGGCTGTTCGGCATGGTGATGCCGTGCTTCAGCGCGAGCCCCGAGCGCGGGCGTACCTGACACTCGACGCCCTCGGGAAGCTCCATGACCAGCCCGGTGCTCACCAGCCGGATCTCCCCGGGCTCCAAGACCACCTCGTCTTCCGCCGAGCGGATGTCGAAGCCCGCCGCATGCGGCGTGGCCCGCTCGGGCAGAGGCAGATCCGGATTGCCGGCCAGGCGACGAAAGTAGACCCGGGGGCGGAGCGGGACGGCTCCGCCCCCGGGCCGGGCGTCCTGGGACGCCCCCGCCTGCTTCGGCTCTCTCGCCTGGGTCACGCCTTCTTGGTGACCTTGAGGAAGTCGTCGACCTTCCTCGGCTTCATGCCGAAGGCCGCGGCGACTCCCGGGAAGGTGATGTGGCCGTCCACGGCGTTCACGCCGAGCTTCAGGGCGGTGTCGTCCCTGCACGCCTTTTTCCACCCCTTGTTGGCCAGGGCGATGGCGTAGGGAAGCGTGGCGTTGGTGAGCGCCAGCGTCGAGGTACGGGGCACGCCGCCCGGCATGTTGGCTACGGCGTAGTGGATGACGTTGTCCACGACGTACACGGGATCGTGATGCGTCGTCGGCTTGATGGTCTCCACGCAGCCGCCCTGATCCACGGCGACGTCCACGATGACCGTGCCGGGACGCATGAGCTTGAGGTCCTCACGCGTGACCAGGCGCGGCGCTTTGGCGCCGGCGATGAGCACCGCGCCGATGATGAGATCCGCGTCCTCCACCTGCTTGCGGATGGCGTAGCGCGTGCTGAACAGGCAGCTCACGTTGGCCGGCATGACGTCGTCCAGATAGCGCAGCCTGTGCAGGTCCACGTCCATGATGCTCACGCGGGCACCCATGCCGGCGGCCATCTTCGCGGCGTTGGTTCCCACGACCCCGCCACCGAGGATGAGCACCTTGCCCGGAAGCACGCCGGGGACACCGCCCAGGAGTGTCCCCAGGCCACCCTGGTGCTTCTCCAGGTACTTCGCGCCCTCCTGCACCGCCATGCGCCCCGCGACCTCGGACATCGGGGTCAGCAGAGGCAGCTCGCCGGAGGGGAGCTCCACGGTCTCGTAGGCGATGGCGATGGCCTCGGTCTTGAGGAACGCCTTGGTGAGCTCCTCGTCCGCCGCGAAGTGGAAGTACGTGAAGAGCACCTGGCCCTTGCGGATCTTCGGCCACTCCTTGCGGATGGGCTCCTTCACCTTGAGGATCATCTGCGCCCGCTTCCACACCTCGTCGGCGGTCTTCACGATCTCCGCACCCGCCGCCTCGTAGAAGTCGTCCGTGAAGCCGCTGCCGAGGCCGGCGTTCTTCTCGATGACCAGCTTATGGCCTTCCGCCGTGAGCATCTCCGCTCCGGCGGGTGTGAGCGCGACGCGGTATTCGTCGGGCTTGATCTCCTTGGGTACGCCGATGAGCATGTCCGTCTCGCTTGCCTAGGGGTCGATCTCGGTCGTTTGTGGGGAGGGACCGGGCCCCACCGCCTCAACGACACGGACGGAGCCCTAGCGCATCAAAGCTAGTGCACCCGAGCACAAGGACAACGGGAGTCGCGTCCCCCCCGGCAATCGGCGCCTACGCCCGCCCGAGGCGCAGCACCAGCTGGTGCTCGGGAGCGCAGTAGCGGCCCGCCAGCTCCGCGACCTCCTCCGGCGTGACGGCGTCCAGGCGGGCGAGAATCTCGTCCAGGGCCATGAAGGGCTCGTCGTACAGGCCGAAGGCCGTCAGCCGGTGCAGACGTGCCGACGTGGATTCCAGCGAGATGAGGACCTGGCCCTTCACCTGCTGCTTCGTGCGCTGGAGCTCGTCGGGGGGGATCCCGCTCCCCGCCACCTTCGCCATCTCCGTCCGCACGGCTGCCACGGCCCGCTCCTCCGTCGCCGGGCGGGTCCCGACGTACACCCCGCCGACCCCACCCTCCTTCTGGAAGGACTGGTACGTGTACACGGAATAGCAGAGACCCAGCTCCTCCCGGACCTTCTGGAAGAGCCGGGAGCTCATACCGCCTCCCAGCGTCGCCGACAGCAGGGTGAGGGCGTAGCGGGAAGGGTCCGAGTGGCGGGGAAGAGCCGTGCCGAGGACCACGTGAGATTGTGCGCTGTCCCGCGTCACCCGCTCGTCGCCCTCCGCCGGGGGCGGAGGCGCCACCACGTCGTGGGGGGGAGCGCCGCCGTCGAGGCCTTCGAAGAGCGCCGCCACCCCGTCCAGGAAGGCGTCGTGCTCCAGGTTGCCAGCCCCCGCCACCAGCAGGCTGCGCCCGCGGTACGCCTCCGCATGGAGCCCGCGCAGGTCCGCGGCGGTGAGCTCCGCAACGGTCTCCGCGGTTCCGAGGATGGAGCGGCCGTACGGATGGCTCCCGTACAGACGCGCCCCGTGCAGCTCGAAGACGAGGTCGTCGGGGGTGTCTTCCACCTGGGCGATCTCCTCCAGGATCACCTCCCTCTCGAGCTCCAGGTCCGTGTCACGCAAGGAGGGATTGAGCACCATATCGGCAAGCACGTCGAGGGCGTCCGGAAGGTGCCGACCCAGGACCCGCGCCTGGAAGGCGGTATGCTCCCGGCTGGTGTAGGCATCCAGGGCCCCGCCCAGCGCCTCCAGCGACAGGGCGATGTCGTGGGCGGTGCGCCCTTCGGTGCCCTTGAAGACCATGTGCTCCAGAAGGTGGCTGGCGCCGGAGCGGGCCGCCGGATCGTGGGCTGCGCCGTGACGCACCCACACCCCGGCGGAGACCGAGCGACGGCCGGGGACCTGCTCGGTGACTACCTGCACGCCGTTGGGGAGCACGCTCTCGCGGATGGCGCCCTCGGTGATCGTGACGCCGCCGGCCAGCTCCCTGACCCCGGACGGCGAGGAGGGCACGGGCGGAAGCCCGTGCCCTCCCCGAGAGGGTCCACCCATCGGGCCCGCCGTCACCCTCCCGCGGCGGCGGTCGCCTCCGGGGCGCCGGACGGCTCGGTGGCGCCGGCCCCCTCCGCCAGAGCGGCCTTCCGCGACAAGCGCAAACGGCCCTTCTCGTCGATGGACAGGAGCTTGACCCTGGTGATGTCGCCCTTCTTCAGCACATCCTCGGTCTTCTCCGTGCGCGACTCCTGGAGCTCGGAGATGTGGCACAGCCCCTCGATGCCCGGCAGGATCTCGATGAAGGCGCCGAACGTAGTGGTGTTCTTCACCGGCCCCTCGTAGACGCGCCCCACCTCGGGCTCCTGACAGATGGCCTCGATCATCTCACGGGCGCGCGCGCCGGCCTCGCCGGACACCGCGGCGATCTTCACCAGCCCCGAGTCATCGATGTCGATGGTGGCGCCCGACTCGTCCTGGATGGCCCGGATAGTCTTGCCCTTCGGGCCGATGATCTCCCCGATCTTCTCCGGATTGATCTGGATGGAGATGATGCGCGGCGCGTACTGGGAGATGTCCTCCCTGGGCGCCGACAGCGTCTGATCCATGATGCCCAGGATGTGCATGCGCCCACGGTTGGCCCGCTGGAGCGCCTCTTCGAGAATCTCCACCGTGAGCCCCTCGATCTTGATGTCCATCTGGATCGAGGTCACGCCCTTGCGCGTTCCGGCGACCTTGAAGTCCATGTCGCCCAGCGCGTCCTCCATGCCCAGGATGTCGGTGAGCACGGCGACCCGCTCGCCTTCCTTGATGAGACCCATGGCCACCCCGGCACACGCCGCGCGGATAGGCACGCCGGCATCCATGAGGGACAGCGACGACGAGCATACCGTGGCCATGGACGAGGAGCCGTTGGACTCCAGGATGTCGGACACGATCCGCACCGTGTAGGGAAAGTCGTCGTAGGGGGGGAGGAGCGGCTGGATGGCCCGCTCCGCCAGGTTCCCGTGGCCGATCTCCCGGCGGGACGTGCTGCGGAAGGGGCGCGCCTCCGCGGTGCAGAACGGGGGGAAGTTGTAGTGCAGCATGAACGACTTCGTGACCTCCTCGCGGGAGTCGATGGAGTCGATTCGCTGCTCGTCGCGGGCGGTGCCCAGAGTGACCACGCCCAGCGACTGGGTCTGGCCCCGCGTGAAGAGTGCCGAGCCGTGGGTCCGGGGCAGCACGCCCACCTCGCACGTGATAGGCCTGATCTCATCCAGGCCGCGGCCGTCTGCCCGCTCCCCCTTGTCCAGGATCTGCTGGCGCATCGTCTTCTTCTCGATGCCCCGGAGGATCTCGCCCATGTCCTTCTCGTAGGCGGCAACGTCGTCATCGTCGCCGGAGAACTGCGAGACCAGGTCCTCCTTGAGGGCGGCCATGGCCTGATGCCGCTCCTGCTTGTCGGTGAGGTTGAGCGCCTCCTCGACACGCGCCGCGGCCAGGTCCTCGACCTTGGCACGGAGCGCGGCATCGGGCTCGATGGGCGTCCACTCCATGTCGGGCACCTTGTGCCCCTCCAGCAGCTCGTTCTGGAGCGCCACCAGCTCCTTGATGCCCTCGTGGGCCACCTGGAGCCCCTCGACGATATCGGCCTCGGGCACTTCGATGGCGCCGCCCTCGACCATGGTGATGGCTTCGGCGGAGCCCACCACCGTGATGTCGACGTCGGAGTACTCGAGCTGCTGGAAGGTGGGGTTGAGGATCCACGTCCCCTTGATGCGCCCGATCCGTACGGCGGCCAGCGGCGTGTTGAAGGGGATCTTGGACATGTTCAGCGCCACCGAGCAGCCCAGGACGCCGAGGACGTCGGCGTTGTTCTCCTGGTCGGCGGAGAGCACGAAGCAGGCGAGCTGCACGTCGTGCATGAAGCCCTCCGGCATGAGCGGCCGGATGGGCCGGTCGATCTGGCGGGCGGACAGGATCTCGTTCTCACCGGGGCGGCCCTCACGCTTGAAGAAGCCGCCGGGGATCTTGCCCGCGGCGTAGGTCTTCTCCCGGTACTCCACGGTCATGGGAAAGAAGGGCAGGTGCGTGGGCCCGTCGCTGACGACGGCGGTGCACAGCACCATGGTGTCGCCGTACTGCACCACGCAGGAGCCGTGGGCCAGCTTGGCCATGCGGCCGATCTCGAGCGACAGCGTACGCCCGGCGAACTGCCGCTCCATTCTCTGGATCATTGGATCAACTCACTTCGGTTGGGACCCCTTTCCGGTGGTCCTCTGAAACAGCTTGCCGAAGCGCGTCACGGAGGACGGAGGAGAGAGCGACCGCCGCAGGGGGCACGCGTGTCGCGCGTCGCCCGTCATGCAGCCTCGTAGTTTGGTGAGGCCGTCTCTCGTCCGAGGCCGCGAGGCTCCCGGCAAAGAAGGAAACTTCTAGTGACGCAGACCCAGGTCTGCGATGACCTGCCGATAACGCTCCAGATCCGTGCGCCTCAGGTACTCGAGGAGGCGCCGCCGCTTGCCGACCATCTTCAGCAGGCCGCGCCGGCTGTGGTGGTCCTTCTGGTGCTTGTCGAAGTGCTCGCGCAGGTCGTCGATGCGAGCGGTGAGGAGCGCCACCTGCACCGCGGGGCTCCCACGGTCGGTGTCGTGGAGTTGGTACTTCTGGATGATCTCTTCCTTGTCGAACGCCATGGGGCGCCGTGCCTCCTCGAGAGTCGTAAGCTGCAGGGGAAGCTGAACTTCCACGTTCATTCAGCCTTGCAAGATAGAACAACCAAAGGTTGCGGTCCAGCGGGTCCGGCATGTTCCCGGTCCCCCCGCCTCGCACCCCGAGCGCTACCCGGGCCGCGGCGCGTCCAGGATTCCGCGCACGGCCTCCACGTCCTCGCGCATCCGGCTCACCAGCGCGGCCGCGGTCCGGAACGGCCGCACCGCACGCAGATGCTCGATGAAGTCCACCCGTACCTCCTCCCCGTAGAGGTCCCCTTCGTAGTCCAGCAGGTGGAGCTCGATGCTGGGGGGGGAGCCCTGGAAGGTAGGCCGCGGGCCCAGGTGCAGCGCCCCCTTGTACGTGCCGCTTCGGAGCACGCCCCATACCGCGTACACGCCGGGGGGCGGGATGAGCTTGCCGGCGTCGGACACCTTGAGGTTCGCGGTGGGGAAGCCCAGCTCCTTGCCACGCGCGTCCCCGCGCACCACGATGCCCCGGCACGAGTACGGACGGCCGAGACACGCCATGGCCTCGCGCAGGCGGGCCCCCTGCACCGCCCGGCGGATGCGTGATGAAGACACCGGGTGGCCCTCGCTTTCGATGGGAGGCACCACGTCCACCGCGAAGCCGAGCTCGCGGCCTATGGCTCTGAGCGTCTCGGCGTCGCCGGAGCGGCCCTTCCCGAAGCCGTGATCGTAGCCGATGACCAGCTCCTCGACCCCCAGACGTCCCACGAGGATCTCCTCGACGAAGTGCCGGGGCTCGTAGCGGGACAGCGTCTGCGTGAAGCTGATGAAGACCGCGTAGTCCAGGCCGCTCTCCGCCAGGATCTCCTTCTTCTCCACCGGAGTGGTGAGCAGGGGCGGGGCGTGCTCCGGCCTGACGATGCGGAGCGGGTGCGGATCGAAGGTGACCAGGACGCTTCTGCGCCCGGTGCTCTCGGCCCGACGGCGTATCTCCTGGAGCACGGCCCAGTGGCCCCGGTGCACCCCGTCGAAGGTGCCCACCGTGACCACGGTTCCCCTGTCGGAGGGGATTCCGGGGCGGTGCGCCCAGTGAACCGTGCCCTCAGTCATGCGCGAAGACCTTTCTCGGGCGGAAGCGGCCACCCGACAGATCGCCCACCGCCACCAGATCGTCCCCCCGGGCGGCCACCGCAGGCGACGCGTCCGGGCACCCCGGACAGGGAACCACCCGTCCGTGCCGGAGGTCGCCCACCGCCGCTTCATCGACCTGCGTCCGCGGTATGTGCGCCAGCGCATCCAGCGGAGCGACCCAGTGGCTCGCCACGCGCTCCGGCGCCGCCAGGTCGTCCAAGGCCAGCGCGTCGGCCACCTGGAACGGGCCCACGGCCGTGCGTCGGAGCGCCGTGAGGTGCGCCCCTACACCCAGGGCGTCTCCCAGGTCCCGGGCCAGGGCGCGGACGTATGTGCCGCTGGAACAGCGGATCCGCAGCCCGACCTCGGGAGGTCGGAAGAAGCTCACCTCCAGAGCGTACACGGTGACCTCCTGTGGCGGCAGACTCGGCGCCGCTCCCCGGCGGGCGAGGCGATGCGCGGCCACCCCGGCCACCTTCTTGGCGGAGTATGCCGGCGGGACCTGCAGGATCGGGCCACGCAGACCCGCCAGCGCCTCTTCCACCTGGCTGAGGCCCAGGTCCCGCCACCCCTCCGACGCCGCGACCACCTCCCCCTCCGGATCCAGGGTGTCGGTGGCCACCCCGAGTCGGGCCACCGCCTCGTAGCGCTTCTCCATGCCCGTGACGAACTCGGCCAGCCGGGTGGCCCGGCCGACGCACAGCAGGAGAAGCCCGGAGGCGAACGGATCCAGCGTGCCGGTGTGTCCGACGCGTCGCTCCCCCAGGGCTCGGCGTGCGGCGGCGACCACGTCGTGAGACGTGGGTCCCGGGGGCTTGTCCACGGGCAGGAAGGCGTCTCGCGCCGTGCCGCTCACGCGTCCTCTTCCTCCTCGCCCTCTTCCCCGTCCTTCTCGCTCTCGACGCCCTCGTCGGCGGTGTCTCCGACGGACCCGTGGGGCAGCACCTCCGCGAGGATGGCCTCGATGCGCTGCGCCTCCTCCAGGGAGGTGTCCTGGAGAAAGCGGAGCTCCGGGATACGGCGGACATGCAGTGTCCGACCCAGCGTACGCCGCAGGAAAGGGGCGGCGGCGTGCAGGCCCTCGAGGCTGCCGCGCCGATCGGCCTCCTGGCCATGAAGACGCACGTGGACCTTCGCCGTGGTCAGGTCGGCGGCCACGTGCACCGCGGTCACGGTGACATCTCCGACGCGGGGGTCCCGAACCGAGGTGCGCAGGAGCTCGGAGAGCTCACGCCGAAGCTGCTCGTTCAGCCGAGCGATGCGCTTCGAGGCCATCAGCAGGCGACGGCGAAGCTCACGTGAGATCCCGCCGCGCTTCCGTCACGGTCACGCCCCGGGCCTCCTGCACCAGATGGTTCGCCTTGTCGAGGACGGACTCGGCGAAACGGCCATCGGTGGCCACCAGAGCGATGGAGATCTCCGCGCGCGCATGCACGTCCTGGTAGCCGGTCTCGGACACGGAAACGTTGAACCGGTTGCGCAGCCGGTCCTTCAGGGAGCGGACCACGGAGCGCTTCTCCTTGAGGGATGCGCACCCGTGAAGGGAGAGCTGCCAGGTCTGCCAGGCCACCACCATATCGATCGGAGAGCCGTGATCAGCTGGCTCCGGCCAGCGTCCTGGCGACCTCTTGCACGGTATAGCACTCGATGACGTCGCCGACCTTGATGTCGTTGAAGTTGGCGATGCCGATGCCGCACTCGAAGCCGTCACGCACTTCCTTCACGTCGTCCTTGAAGCGCTTCAGGGAGCCGAGCTCGCCATCGTATACGACGACGCCGTCGCGGATGAGGCGCAACCGTCCCTTCCGCTCGATGACGCCTTCCGACACGTAGCAGCCGGCGATGGTCCCCACCTTGCTGATGCGGAAGATCTCCCGCACCTCGGCAGCGCCCAGGATCGTCTCCTTCTTCTCCGGCGACAGCATGCCCTCGAGGGCGGCGCGCACGTCGTCCACCGCCTCGTAGATCACGTCGTAGACCTGGATGTCCACCCCCGAGCGCTCGGCTTCGACGCGGGCGGCGGTCTGCGGGCGGACCCGGAAGCCGATGATGACCGCACCCGCCGTGTGCGCGAGGAGGACGTCGGATTCGTTGATGGCGCCCACGGCCCGGTGGATGATCTCCACCTGGACCTCGTCGGTGCCGAGCTGCTCCAGGGCATCCGCCACGGCCTGCACCGAGCCGTCCACGTCACCCTTGATGACGAGGGGCAGCGTGGAGGTGCGCCCGGAGGCGACGAGCTGGGAGAAGTCTCCGAGCTTGAACCCGCGCTCGCGGATGCGAAGCTGCTTCTCACGGTCCAGGCGCTGGCGGTTCTGGGCGATGCTGGTAGCCTGGTCCGCGTCCATGGCCTGGAAGGTGTCCCCGGCCTGCGGCACTCCGGACGACCCCAGCACCTGAGCCGGGACGCCGGGACCGACCTCGTCCACCGAATTGCCGCGCTCGTCCAGGAGCGCGCGCACCCGCCCGTCGTACATGCCGCACAGGAACGAATCGCCGACATGCAGCGTGCCCCGCTGCACCAGGACCGTGACCACCGGGCCCTTGCCCACGTCGAGCTGGGCCTCGATGACCGCGCCGTGGGCTTCCCGGTCGGGATTGGCCTTCAGCTCGAGCATCTCCGCCTGGAGAAGGACCTTCTCCAGGAGCTCGTCGATCCCGTCGCCCGTCTTGGCGGAGATCTCCGCCACGAGCACGTCCCCGCCGAAGTCCTCGGTCTGCACCGAGTGCTGAAGGAGCTCCTGCTTCACCTTCATGGCATTGGCCGCCGGAAGGTCGACCTTGTTGATGGCCACCACCATGGGCACACCTGCGTTGCGCGCGTGGCTGATGGCCTCGATGGTCTGCGGCATCACCGAATCGTCGGCGGCGACGATGAGGATGACCACGTCGGTTACGTCGGCGCCGCGGGCCCGCATGGCGGTGAACGCGGCGTGCCCCGGCGTGTCCAGGAACGTGATGCTGCGCTTGTCCGGAAGGCGCACATGGTAGGCGCCGATGTGCTGCGTGATGCCGCCAGCCTCGCCGGCCACGACGTTCGACTTCCGGACCCGGTCGAGGAGGAGCGTCTTGCCGTGGTCCACGTGGCCCATGACCGTCACGACCGGGGGCCTGGGCCTCAGGCTCTCGGGGGCATCCTCCTCCACCTCCTCTTCCACCTCGGCCCCGTACTCCTCTTCACGGACGGCGGTGAAGCCGAACTCCTCGAGGAGCATCTCGATCTGCGGGAAGTCCAGGCGCTGGTTGATGGTCACCAGCAGGCCCAGGTTCTTGAACGCCGAGCCGATGATCTCCGTGGACGAGACGTCCATGAGCTCGGCGAGCTCAGCGACGGTGAGGAACTCGTTCACCCGCACCGTGCGGGCCTCGCGCTCCCGCTCCTGGCGCTCCTCCTCCTCCTGTGCCTCCATCTCCTCGCGGCGCGACCCCTTCCGACGCTTCTTGCCCTTCCCACCGCCCTTCACCTCGGCCATGAAGCGCTGGAGGTTCTCCTGCACCGCGTCCTGGTCCACGCGCTGGCGCTTCTTCCCCTTCTTGCCCTTGCCCCCCTCCTTGCGCCGGCCGTCGGGCGTGTAGCCCTCCGCCTGGATGCGCACCTGTCCACCGGGTCCGGCGCTCGCCGCCGGAGCGGGGGTGGGGCGGCGGATGACCCGCGTCGGGGCGGGGCCCTGGGGTGCTCCACGACGAACCGGCTGCGGCTTCACCGGAGCCGGTGCCGGCTCCTCGGCCTCGACGTCCTCGGCCTCCAGCTCCTCCTCGGCGGCCTCCACCGGTTCCTCCTCGGCCTCGGAAGCCTCCTCCTCAAGAGCCCCGGCCGCTGCCGGCTCCTCCTCGGCCTCGACCTCTTCCTCGGCCTCGGCCTCGGCCTGTTCCTCGGCCTCGACCTCTTCCTCGGCCTCGGCCTCTTCCTCGACCTCTTCCTCGACCTCCTCCTCATCCACCGCCTCGGAGGCGGCCACGGCTGGGGCCTCCGGCTCCGGTGGGGCCTCTTCCTCGTCCTCGGCCTCAGGCTCGGGCTCCGCCTTGGCGGCACGACGACGACGACGACGACGACGAGGCCCCGAGGCCGCGTCTTCGAGGGCGGCGGCGACAGCGGCGGCCGGGTCCTTGTGGCCAGCCCGACGCTCACGCTCGACCCGAGCCAACACCTTGGCCACCTGGCCCTCGGTGATGCTCGCGTCCTCGTCCGGGACGGGAATACCCATCTCCCGAAGAAGGGCGATTAGGACCTCCGAATCGACCCTGAGGTCCTGAGCTACCTCGCTGACCCGCATGCTGTCGCTATTCCTCCACGTCGTCCGCTGCTGCTCCGTCGTCGACCGGCCCCAGCCTTCGCTGGAGCTCGTCGGCGAACGTCTCCGCAGTCACGGCAACCGCCGAAACGGGCCCCGCCCCCACGGCGGCGCCCAAGGTGGCTCGATCCCCCAGGATGGCCTGGGGGATCGACCGGTTCTCCAAGAGTCTTCGTATCTTTCCCAGCTGAACGCTCGAGGCGTCGCCGGCCATCAAAATCAGCCGGGCCTCGCCCTCGCGAACGGCCCGGCGTGCCGCATCCATCCCCGGCATCACCGCACCCGCCCGTCGGGCCAGGCCCAGAAGGCGGAAGGCCTCAGCCTTCCCCTTCGCCCTCATCTTCCGCCGTCTTCGTGGCGGCGTCAGCCTCGGCTTCTCCTGCCTCGGCCGCCGAGGGCGGCTCACCCTGGAAGTCGAAGAGAGGCCCCTCGGTCCCCTGCGCCGAGGCGTCACCTTCCACCACCGTGAGCTCGTCGATCAACTGCAGGAGGCGGTCCGCCTCCGGCTCTCCGATCCCGGGAATGCGGAGAAAATCCGCGCGTTCCAGGTCGATGATCTGGAGAAAGGTATCATATCCAGCCGTGGAGAGGGCCGCCAGTGTGGAAGCGTCGAGATCGAGCTCGCCCAGCGGGAAGTCCGCGGTCTCGTACGTCTCGTCGGGCCCGCTGGAGAAGAGGGACAGGTCGGCCCCTTTCTCCAGCCACTCCCGGGAGCCGTACAGGTCGATCTGCCAGCCGATGAGCTGCGAGGCCAAACGCACGTTCTGGCCGTTGCGGCCGATGGCCAGGGAAAGCTGGTCCTCGTCCACGATGGCGGTGATGACCTGACGCGTCGCGTCGCTGAGGACCTTGGACACGCGCGCCGGCGCCAGCGCCCGGCGCGCGAAGACCTCCGTGTCGGGGTGCCAGGGGACGATGTCGATGCGCTCGCCGCCCAGCTCCGAGACCACGGCCTGCACCCGGGATCCCTTGAGGCCCACGCACGCCCCCACCGGGTCGATGGAGTCGTCCCGGCTATACACCGCGATCTTCGTGCGTCCCCCGACCTCGCGGGCGAGCTCCTTGATCTCGACGATGCCCTGGTAGATCTCCGGGACCTCGAGCTTGAAGAGCGCGGCCACGAAGAGCGGATCCGCACGGGACAGGATCAGGCGTGGACCCTTGGGGGTCTCCTCGACCTTCTTGAGGACGGCCCGGATGGGGTCACCCTGGCGGAAGCGCTCGCGCGGATTCTGGTCCTTCCACGGGATGATCGCGTCGGCGTCCCGTTGCCGGTTCAGCATCACCACGAGCTTGCCCCGCTCGATCTGCTGGACCTCTCCGGAGAGCAGCTCACCGACCCGGTCCGCGAACTCGTCGCGGATGCGGTCACGCTCGTTCTCACGAACGCGCTGGACGATGCGCTGCTTCACGGCCATGACCGCGTTGCGTCCGAACTCGGCGAAGTCCACGGGGATCTCCATGACGTCGCCGACCTCGTAGGTCTCATCGTCCCAGCGTGCCTCTTCGAGGGAGATCTCGCACGACGGGTCCTCGACCTCCTCGACGACCCGGCGCAGAACGACGATCTCGAACTCGCCGGAGTCCTCGTCGATGGTGATCTCGGCGCGTACGTTGGGTCCGTGGATGCGCGCGAGCCCCGCGAGGATCCCGTCTTTGATGAGATCGTTCATGTCCTCCGGGGACAGGCTCTTCGTCGAAGCCACGTCCCTGAAGGCCGCTACGATCTGGGCGGCGTTCGGCATCGTTCCTCTCTCACCTCCACGTGAAAACCAGGTTGGCACCCGCGATGTCCCCCCGCGGAATGCTCACCTCGCCTCCATCCGGCAATCGCAACCGCACGGCGGTCACCCCTTCCCCCTCCTCCAGCCCCAGGAGCTCGCCCTCGAGCCGACGGGCGCGTCCCGCCAGGACCTCGTGTCCCTTCAACGCGATGCGCTCCCCGCGGAAGCGTCGGTAGTCCTCGTCGCTGACCAGGGGTCGCTCCACCCCCGGCGAGGAAACCTCCAACACGTACCGCTCGGGCAACTCCTCCACACCATCCAACCACTTCTCCAGGACGCGGCTCACGGCCGCGCAGTCGTCCACCGTGACCCCGTTTCCCGGAGTCGACCCCGGCCGGTCGATCCTTACCCGGAGCACCGGACGCCGCGAGCTCCCGCCCCAGCGAACATCCACCAGGTCGAAGCCGGTCACACCCAACCTGGCCTCGATCCCGCGCTCGATCTCCGGGATGGACCGCATGCCTGCGCCTCCCCGACGTCGGATCTGCGCTCCCGACGCCAGATCACACCGAATAAAAAAGCGGGGGCCACCAACTCCCCCACTTCGCACTGCGCCGCCACCAGGCGGCTATGCCGGTCTGGGAATATACTACGACGTCCCGGGCCCCCTCAAGGGAGGTGACCCGGCGGGTGGCTGTGCCGGGGCGGGAACCTCAGCCCGTCTTGTGCCCCTTCTTGCCTCTGGTGCCTCGTTCGGCCGCCTCCGGGCGGAGGCGGGCCTCCAGGTCCGACACCCGCGCCTTGATGTCGTCCACGACGTCCCGCAGCCCGTCGAACTCCTTCTGGTGGACGAGATCGAGGCGGTCCTTCGCTCCCTCGGCGGCCTCATGCGCTCTCTGGAGCGCCGTCTTCATCACCTCCTTGGCTCGATCCGTGGACAGGTCGCCGCGCTCCCGCGCCTCGTTGATGGTCTCCTCCAGGGCATCCTTGACGGCGGAAAGCACGCCGATCCCCTGTCGGATGCCGCCGGAGACCTTGGCCCTGGCGCTCTTCTTCTTCTCATCCTCAGCCATGCTGGAATCCCCTCCTGGTTCCCGGAGCGTCGACATCCCGCGGCGGCCGGACGCCACCGCCGTATCCGACCCTACGCCCTGCGCGCGACGAGGATTCAGTCCTCCCGCTCGACGTGCGCGCCGAGCTCGCGCAACCGCTCGTCGATACGCTCGTACCCCCGTTCGATCTGCCTGATGTTCTTGATGTGGCTCGTTCCGTCGGCGCCCAGCGCGGCGATGAGGAGCGCCATCCCCGCGCGAATGTCGGGGCTCTCCACCACACCCCCCTTGAGGGGCGAGGGGCCCACCACCACCGCCCTGTGGGGATCGCACAAGATGATCGAGGCGCCGAGGCCTACGAGCTTGTCCGTAAAGTACATACGGGACTCGAACATCTTCTCGTGCACCAGGACCGTGCCTTCGCACTGCGTGGCCGTCACCAGGGCGATGGACGTGAGGTCGGCGGGGAAGGCCGGCCACGGTCCGTCGTCGATCTTCGGCACGTGTCCGAAGGCGTCCTGGCGGATCCGGTGGCGCGCGTCGCCGTGCACGACGACGTCGCTTCCCCGCACCGTGCACTCCACACCCAGCCGGCGGAACCCCAGCACGGTGGAGTCGAGGTGCTCCACGGGCGCATCCTCGACGGTGATCTCGCTCTTCGTGACGGCGGCGAGCCCCATGAAGGAGCCCGTCTCGATGTGATCTCCGCCGATGCGGAAGCGGGTGCCGCCGAGCGCGTCCACCCCTTCGATGTCGAGGACGTGCGTGCCGATCCCACGGATCTCGGCACCCATGGCGTTGAGCATGTTGCAGAGGTCCTGGACGTGGGGCTCCGCCGCCGCGTTTCGCCAGCGTGTGTGCCCGCGGGCGAGGACCGCCGCCATGATCGCGTTCTCGGTTCCGGTCACCGAGGGCTCGTCCAGGAAGAAGTCCGTCCCGCGGAGCTCGCGCGCCCGGATGCTGAAGCCGCCGTTGAGCTCCACCTTCGCCCCCAGAGCCTCGAAGGCGAGGAAGTGCGTGTCCATGCGACGGCGTCCGATGACGTCCCCGCCGGGTGGCGGCAGCTGCACGTGCCCGAAGCGGGCCAGCAGCGGCCCCGCGAGGAGGAGCGACGCTCTGATCCCCTCCGCCAGTCCCTGGTCGATGGCGTTCGCCGCCAGGGGGCGCGGATCCACCGTCACCTCGTTCGCGCCCGTCCACTCCACCGCCGCGCCCAGAGAAGACACGATCTCGAGAAAGGTCAGCACGTCGCGGATCCGCGGAACGTTCTCCAGGGTCACGGGCTCGCGGGCCAGCACCGTCGCCGCCAGGCACGGCAGCGCCGCGTTCTTGTTTCCGGCCGGCCGGATGCGGCCCTCGAGCCGTCGACCGCCTTCCACGCGGAAGGTCGCCATTCTATCCGATGATGGGTGTTCCGGGGGTTCCCTGAGCTGCGCGATGGCACGGGAACGTGGCTCCGCGGCGTGGGCCACGGCGCCTGCAAGATACCCAGCACCATCGACCGCCAGCAACCGACCCATCACTGCTCTCCCTGGTCCTGGAAGGGCGCCCGGGCCGACGTCCGCCCGGCACCCGCCTTCCGTCCACACAGCTCTGCACGTGGAGGATGCAGGATACATGCCGACGTCCCCTCCCCACCCCGGCGGGCGGGCCCGGGAGCACGCACATGGTCGCGGATGGTGGCACGTGGAGGCCGTTGCGAGAAGACCCGGTCTGGCTCGATGACCGCGCCGTCGGTTAGACTAGGTCGATGATCTCGACCCTCGCCCACAGCCTGCTGCAGAGCCCCGTCCGGGATACGGTGGTGGCCGTGGCCGCTCGCGACGGCCTCGGCCTCGCCGTGGACATTTCGCTCATCGTCGTGGCGGTGGCCGTGGTGGTCATGTCGCTGGCTCTGGCACGCCTGATGGCGCGCGCGGATCGCACGCTGAAGGACGTCCGCGCAGGCGTCCGGCAGGGGCTCGGCCCCGTATCCGACCGCGCCCGCGCCATCTCCGACAACGTGGAGTTCGTCACCCATGCGCTGCGCACCGACGTGGAGCGAGTGAACGCGTCGGTGAAGGCGCTCACCGAGCGGTTGCACCAGGCGTCGAACCGCATGGAGGAGCGCATCGAGGAGTTCAACGCACTCATGGAGGTCGTGCAGGGAGAGGCCGAGGACATCTTCATCGACGCCGCGGCCACCGTGCGGGGCGTGCGCGAGGGGGCGCGCAGCATCACGAGGCCCAGGCCATCCGCCGCCGGCGGGGCCCTTCCCGAAGGGGAGGGCGACATGGCCGCGCTCGTCGAGGGGGAACCCAACCCCACTCACGCGACCGACGAGGGAACGCTCGGGGAGGAAGCCGAGTCGCCGGAGGACGACCCGGAGGGTCCCGCCGCACCTACGGACGTCGACGTTCCCGTACCGCGCTCCACCACGGGCTGACGCCGCACCGCGAGACATCGTGACCCTCCTCGCCGCTCTCGCCCTGTGTCTGGGCTGGCTGCTGCTCGTCCCCCAACCCCTGTGGGCTTGGGGACCGGCCACCCATGTAGGCCTGGGTGAGGCGCTCCTGAGCGCACTCTACCTCGTCCCCCCCGCGGTGCAGGCGGTGCTGGCACGCTTTCCGCTGCACTTCCTCTACGGATCCGTCGCCGCGGACATCTCCTTCGCCAAGAAGTACGTCCCCGAAGGTCGGCACTGCCACAACTGGTCGGTGGGAGAGGAGATCCTCGAGGCGGCGGACTCCGAGCCGCTCGCCGCGGTGGGCTACGGCTACCTCGCGCATCTGGCGGCGGACACCGTCGCCCACAACGTCTTCGTCCCGCGACAGCTGCTGCTCACCAGCACCACCCAGGCCATCGGCCACACGTACTGGGAGCACCGGATGGACATGCACGTGGGGGAGGACTTCCTGAGCCAGGCGCGGCACCTCGTCGTGGAATACGACCACACCGATGCGGATGCCCTCTTCGACGACGTGCTCAGCCGCACGATCTTCAGCTTCCGGACCAACCGGATGATCTTCCGCCAGATGATCCGCTTTCAGGGGTACGAGCGCTGGCAGCGGGTCTTCGACAAGGTCCTGGCCAAGTCCCGCTTCGACCTCCCGGATCCCGCGGTGGACGACTACTTCGCCCGTTCGTTCGACCAGGTCGTGGGCTACCTGCGGGACCGTGGCACGTCACCGGCCGCCTCCCTGGACCCGGTGGGTGAGCTCAGCCTTCGGCTGGCGAAGAAGGCCCGACGACTGGCCCTCTCCGACCACGCGGTGGACCACCCGGAGGTGCTCGCGGAGATGGCGGAGGACTTCTTCCCCTTCTCCACAGGGCCGCTGCGCTACTGGCCCGAGGTCACGGACACGGACTTCGCCCCGGCCATCACCGCGCGGACGCAAGGCAAGCAGCCGCGCGGGCCCCGGCGGCGGCGGCGCAGACGTCGGCGGAGTTGAGGCGGGTCGCTTCGGCCGAGTGGCCTCCCGCCCTGCCCCGTCAGCCTCCGGCGTGCGCCGACGCCTGCTGCACGTGGGCGTCCATGGTCTCCAGGAAGGCCCGCAGCGCCGATGCCTCCGCCATCACCACCATGCGGTCGTGCGCCTCGATGGCGAGGTCCGGGTCGGCCATCTTGCGGATATGGTATGGTCCCTTGAGGACGTAGAGGACCTCCACCCCGAACCGCGACCGGAGCTGGATCTCCCGCAGGGTCCGTCCCCGCAGCGCGGCCGGCGCATCCACCTCGGCGAGGCGCATGCCGTGACCCAGCTCCACCCCCTCCGTCTCGATGGAGAAGCTCCGCCTCTGCGCCAGCGAGGACGCCAGGCGCAGCTTCTGCAGCTCGTGGGAGTACCGCTCCAGCACGTCGGAGGCGTACACCACGCCCAGAAGGCGGCCGTCGTCGCCCACCACGGGGAGCAGGTCGGCGCCGGTGTCCGTGAGCAGGTCCAGGGCCTGCTCCACGTTGTCGTCCTTGTTCAGCACCTCGGTGGGCGACACCATGTCCGCGGCGACCAGCACGGCCTCCAGGGGCCCCCGATCCGCCAGGGATCGGTGCAGGTCCTGGACGCGGATCACGCCCGCCAGGCTGCCGTCCGGCTCCACGACGGGAAAGGTCGTCTGGGAGACGCCCAGCGCCTCGCCGAGGATGGTGCCCAGGGGGGCATCCTCCGTGAACGACCGGTACTCGGTGTGCAGGACCGAGCGCACGCTCATCTGCCGGAGGATGGTCTCCTCCCGGCCCTGTCGCATGGCTATGCCCTTGAACTTCAGCTTCTGCGTGTAGATGGACTCGCCCTTGAGGGAAGACGCCACCACGGAGGACAGGATACACGCCAGCATGACGGGAAGGATGATCTGGTAGTCACGCGTCATCTCGAGCATGATGACGATGCCCGTCAAGGGAGCGTGAGCGGTGGCCGCCACCACGGCGCCCATGCCCACCAGCGCGTATGCCCCGGGACTGCCGTGGGGGAAGGGCGCCCACCTCTGCACGGCCGTGCCCACGGCGCCTCCCAGCGCCGACCCCACGAACAGGGACGGTACGAAGACGCCGCCGGAGCCGCCCGAGCCGAGAGTGAGCGACGTGGCGACGATCTTCGCCACCACGAGAGCCAGGAGGAGCCCCATGGGGAAGTGCCCCTCCAGCATGCGGTCCATGGCCACGTGGCCGACACCGAGGATCTGTGGGAAGAAGAGACCGATGGCGCCGACGATGAGCCCGCCCGCCGCCGGCCTCACCCAGGGCGGCAGGGACGTGCGCTCCCACGCCTTCTCCTGGCCGTACATGAAGAGCGTGAAGCTCAACGCCACGAACCCGGCCAGGATCCCGAGGAAGACGTAGGGGATGAACTCGAGGGGGGAGGTGAGCGTGTACGGGGGAATCTGGAAGGTCGGAGCCCCGCCGGAGAGCGCACGCGTCACCACCGTGGCGGTGACACCCGCCATGACCACCGGCGAGAACGACGCGATGGCGAAGTCGCCCAGCACGACCTCGAGGGCGAACAGGGAGCCGGCGATGGGGGCGTTGAAGGCCGCCGCGAGCCCGCCGGCCGCGCCGGCGGCCACGAGGGTCCGCACGTCCTCCTCGCCCAGGCGCGTGATCTGGGCGACCACCGAGCCCAGCGACGCGCCGATCTGGATCATGGGGCCCTCGCGGCCGGCGCTCCCGCCGGATCCCAGCGTGAAGGAGGCGGCCATCGCCTTCACCACCGCGACCCGGCCCCGGATGATGCCGCCGCGCATGAGCAGCGCTTCCACGACCTCGGGGACGCCGTGCCCGGACGCGTCCCGGGCCGCGAACCAGACGAGGGGACCTACGAACAGGCCGCCGACGGCGGGCAGGATCAGGATCTTCCAGCGCGCCACCGATCCTATGGCCTCCAGGATGTCGCCACGCCCGCGTGCCCCCCAGAGCAGCCACTGCATCCCGTGGATGAGCTCCTTGACGCCCGCCGCCCCGAGCCCCGCCACGATCCCGACGACGGCCGCCAGCAGAAGGAGCCGGAAGTGCTGTCCCCTGGCGAGGCCACGGACTCGATGCGTGGCCAGGTCGACGTTACGTCGGGCGCGCAGCCACTCTTTGCGCAGCTGTCTGCTGTGGTTCACGGTGCTCTCATCTCGGGTCTCATGCGAAGAGCCATAAAACCTAACAGTTGGGACGCAGGAGGAAGTACCGTGGGAATCATGGCGTGCGTCACGGCCAGTCCTTCTCCAGGTTGGCGTAGCGCACCAGGAGCTTCTTTCTACCCACGTCGTCGAAATCCACCGTCACCTTCAGGTCCCGGCCGAAGCCGGTGACCTCCACCACGGCACCCGAGCCGAAGGTCTGGTGGAGGACGCGCTCTCCCCGCACGTACCGTGGGAGGTCCTGGTTGACGCCGTAGTCTCCGTCGGCCTCCGGCTCGTAGCGCGGCTCGTGGTCGTCGTGGAAACGGCGCCTGCTCCGGTGCGGGGTCGAAGTGGCGACGAGACGGAGACGCGCGCTCAGGTGCTCGTCACGGAGCTCGCGGGGAATGGCCTCGACGAAGGGTGACAGCGTGCCGTAGGTGAAGTCCCCCGCCCTGCGCCGCTGCCGCGCCCAGCTCAGGAAGAGCTTGTCCTTGGCGCGCGTGAGCCCCACGTAGAAGAGCCGCCGTTCCTCCTCCAGCTCCGCGGGCTCGTCGTAGGCCCGAGCCAGCGGGAACAGGCCGTCCTCGAGACCGGTGATGTACACCACCGGGAACTCCAGCCCCTTGGCGTTGTGCAGCGTCATGAGGGTGACGGCGTCGGCGTCGGGGTCGAGCTTGTCCACGTCGGCCACGAGGGCCACCTGCTGGAGGAACAGGTCCAGCTCCGTGAAGGTGTCCACGTCCTCGGCGCTCACCGAGTCGACCAGGTCCGCGTCGAAGTCCACCGCGCCGGCGACGAGCTCCGCGACGTTGCGCGCGCGGTCCTCGCCGTCGGGCCCCTCGTCGGTGAGCTGACGCACGAGATCGAGCTCCTCCACCAGCTCCTCCAGGAGCTCGCCGACACCCACCTGCGCCGCGCGTAGGCCATAGCGCTGGACGAGGTCCGCGAAGGCCCGGAGCCCTCGAGTGGCGCCGGCGGGCACGCTCGGCGCCTCGTCGGCCCGGGCGGCGGCCTCCAGGAGCGTCAGGCCCCGCTCGGCGGCCCACCGCGTCAGGCGCTCCTGCGAGGTCGCGCCGATCCCCCGCCGCGGGTAGTTCACCACCCGGTCGAAGGCGCCGGCGTCCTTCGGGTTGGAGATGAGGCGCAGATAGGCCAGTACGTCCTGGATCTCACGGCGCTCGTAGAAGCGCACGCTGCCGATGACCTGGTACGGCGTGCCCTCCCGGCGGAAGGCGTCCTCCAGGGCCCGCGCCTGTGCGTTGGTGCGGTACAGCACCGCGAAATCCCGGTACGCGCTGCCCGGCGTCTGCTCGTAGCGGACTCGGATGTCCTCCACCACGCACCGAGCCTCGTCGGTCTCGTCGTAGGCCTCCACCAGCGTGATGGACTCGCCGCCCGTACGCTCGGTGCGCAGCGTCTTGCCCTTGCGGTCGACGTTCTCGGCGATGACCGCGTTGGCCGCCTCCAGGATCCTCCGGGTGGAGCGGTAGTTCCGCTCCAACCGTACCACGCGCGCTCCCGGGAACGCCTTCTCGAAGTCGAGGATGTTGCGGATGTCCGCACCCCGCCAGCCGTAGATGGACTGGTCGTCGTCGCCCACCACCATGAGGTTCCCGTGCTCCGCCGCCAGCAGCTCCAGGAAGCGGAACTGGGCCCGGTTGGTGTCCTGGTACTCGTCCACGAGGATGAACGCGAAGCGCTCGCGGTAGCGCCGGAGGAGCTCGGAGCGCGCCTCGAGGAGCTCCACGGGCTTCATGAGCAGATCGTCGAAGTCGAAGGCGTTCTGGTCGTGGAGCGCCTGCTGGTAGGGTCCGAACACCTTCGCCACGCTCCGCACGAAGATGTCGAAGGAGCCCTCGTTGTCCCGGGCGAAGGTCCCGGCGTCCACGAGCTGGTTCTTGGCGTTGGACATCTCCGCGCGGATGGCCTTCGGGTTCCACCGCTTCGTGTCGAGACCCACAGATTCCTGCACCTTCTTCACCAGGCGGAGCGAGGCGTCGGCGTCCAGGATCGTGAACGTGCGGTCCCATCCCAGGCGGTCGGCGTGCCGACGCAGCAGGCGCGCGCCGACGGCGTGGAACGTGCCGACCCACATGCCCGCGGGCGCCGCCCCCAAGAAGCGGGCGATGCGTTCCCGCATCTCGCCGGCGGCCTTGTTGGTGAAGGTCACCGCGAGAATCCGGTCGGGAGCGACCCCGTGCTCCCGGACGAGGTGACAGATGCGCGCGGTGAGCACCCGGGTCTTTCCCGAGCCTGCTCCCGCCAGCACCAGGATGGGACCCTCGAAGTGCTCGGTGGCCTGGCGTTGCTCGGGGTTCAAACCCTCGAGGTGGGAGGTGCCGTCGTGGGAACCGGAGCCCTCAGGCATCGGCCACCGGCAGACGGATCTGGAAGGTGGTTCCGTCGCCCCCGTCCAGCAGCTCGATACGACCTCTGTGGACGCCCTCGACGATGCGCCGGGAGAGCGCCAACCCCACACCCCAGCCCCCGGATTTGGACGTGATGCCGGGATCGAAGATACGGTCCCGGATCTCCGGATCGACGCCGGGGCCGGTGTCACGGATGCGCAGGCTCACCCACCCCTCGCCCATCTGGCGCGCGTAGATGGAGATGCGCCCTCCGCGCCCGGCCAGCGCGTCCAGCGCGTTCTTCACCACGTTCTCCAGTGCCCACACGAGCAGCACCTCGTTGCCCTTCACCTGCGGGAGGTTGCTGGGCACGTCGAGGACCAGATCCACCCCGCGCCCCAGCTTGGGCAGCCGGGCGGCGAGGTACCGCTCCAGGTCCCGGGCGATCTTGTGCAGCGAGACCCCGCGCAGCTCGGGCTCGCGGCCGATGAGCTCGAAGCGGTGGCTGACACGCTCCAGCCGGACGAGGTCCTCCTGGATGGCGTCGGCTATGTCCGACTCCTGGAGCGAGCCGGGGCGTTCCTCGTCGGGGAGCTTGAGCACCTCGAGCCATCCCTGGAGAGAAGACAGCGGCGTGCCGAGCTGGTGGGCCAGCTCCCGCGCCATGGAGGTCCACGCGCGCTCGCTCTCGGCACGGCGCTGCGTGCGGATCATGGTGAAGCCCACGAACACGGTGAGCAGAAGCGCCCCGGCCAGAAGGAAGGGAATGCGCTGGAGGCTCCGCACCTGGGGCGTGTCCCCGTAGTGGATGTGCTGGAGTCCAGCCCCCAGCACCGGCGGGTGTCGCTCGTCGAGCCCGTGCATGATGTCGCGCACACGCTTCTGGCCCTGGGGCGTGTTCAGGTCCACGTTCACGCCGAGGTTGCGCGCGTCCAGGATCGTGTCGTCGTTGGGGCCGGTGAGGATCAGGGGCACACCCGACTGGATGACCTTGGTCTGGAGCCGGTACAGGGCGTCCTCAGCCCGGGCGGCGGTGGTGTCACTGAGGGCGTCCTGGATCTCGGAGTAGATCTCGGTGAGCGTGCCGGCCTCCGACCGCAGGGCCTGCACGATCTCGAAGCTGTACACGACGTACGACCCCAGCAGGATGACGAACAAGGTCGCCAGCGCGACGGGCCATCGGATGCGGGTCATGGCCGGACGATCGCGGGGGGCCCCAGGCTACGCCAGAGGAGCCAGGCGCTCGAGGCCCAGGTAGGGACGCAGGACCTCCGGGATCACCACGGTACCGTCCTCCTCCTGATACGTCTCCAGGAGCGCGGCCACGACGCGCGGCAGCGCCAGCGCCGACCCGTTGAGCGTGTGCACGTACTCCGGCTTCTTTCCCGGCCCGGGCCGAAAGCGCAGGTTCGCCCTGCGGGCCTGATAGTCCGTGAAGGTCGTGCAGCTGGACACCTCCAGCCAGGCCCCCACGCCGGGCGCCCACGCTTCCAGGTCGTAGGTCATGGCTCCGCTGAAGCCCAGATCGCCGGTGGCCAGCAGAACCCGCCGGTAGTGCAGCCCCAGACGCTCGAGGAGCGTCTCGGCCTCCCGCGTGAGCTCCTCCAGGGCTTCGCGGCTCCGCTCGGGGCGCTCGTAGCGCACCAGCTCCACCTTGTCGAACTGGTGCACGCGCAGCAGGCCCCGGGTATCCTTCCCCGCCGCGCCCGCTTCACGCCGGAAGCAGGGCGAGTACGCCGTGTAGCGCACGGGCATGTCCGAAGCCTCGAGGATCTCGTCGCGGTGCAGGTTCGTCACCGGCACCTCCGCCGTAGGGATGAGCCACAGGTCGTCCCGCTCCGTCTGGTACGACTCCTCGGCGAACTTGGGGAGTTGCCCGGTGCCGGTAAGGGTCTGCCGCGTCACCAGATAAGGGACGCGCAGCTCTTCGTACCCGTGCTCGCCCGTGTGCACGTCGAGGAAGAAGTTGATGAGCGCGCGCTGGAGGCGCGCACCCGCGCCGCGGAGCACCGGAAAGCCCGAGCCGCTGATGCGGGCGCCGCGGGGGAGGTCCAGAACCCCCAGCGCCTCACCCAGCTCCCAGTGGCACCGGGGCTGGAAGGTGACCGCGCGCGGCTCGCCCCACACCGACACCACCCGGTTGGCGTCCTCGGCCCCTTCCGGCACCTCGTCCAGGGGAATGTTGGGCACCGCCAGCAGGGCCTCCTGCACCCGTGCCTCGTTGGCCCGCACCACCTCGTCCAGCTCGGCGATGCGCTCGCCCAAGGCGCGCATGGCCGCGACGAGCTCGTCGGCGCTCTCGCCGGCGCGCTTGAGGGCACCGATCTTCCTGGAGGCCTCGTTGCGCTCGGCCTTGAGCTCGTCCACCTGGCCGACGGCCGCGCGGCGCGCCTCGTCCAGGGCCTGCACCTCCGCGACCACTGCGGGATACTCCGCGTTCCCCCGGCGCGCGAGGCCGCGCCTCACCTCGTCGGGCTCGTGGCGGAAACGGCGGATGTCGAGCATGGTCTCGATGCCTGTTCCTGGCGTAACTGAGCCGGCACCTTCGACGTTCACACCCGGGCGAAGGGAGCCCGCCGTCGCGGTACCGAAGAAGGTGCGAAACTTGCCGGCGCGCGGAGGGAGGTGTCAACCCCGAAAAGGCGCGTGGTTGCTTGACTTGACCCGGGGTGCCAGGTAGGTTCCTCGCCCGTCCACCAAGCCCCCCGGAAACCCGCGCAAGGCCGCGGCGGTGCCGTGCCACCCCAGGCGGGCCCGAGTCTGGTGAGCGAGTGAGCCATGGGCGCCGACGACGCATCCCCTCCCCCTCCGCGCGGGTCCATCTTGGTGGCGGACGACGAGCCGCACATCCGGAGAGTCCTCACCACCCTCCTTCGCAACGCGGAGTTCCAGGTCCTGGAGGCGTGCGACGGTGCAGAAGCGTGGGCCCTCGTGGACTCGCCCCGCCCCATCGATCTGGTTATCCTCGACCTGATGATGCCGAAGGCGACGGGCCTGGAGGTCCTGGCTTGGATGCGGCGCCACCCCCGACACGCACGCACTCCGGTGATCATCCTGACGGCCAAGGGGCAGGACACCGATCGGCAGAAAGCCCTTTCGGGTGGCGCCGAAGACTTCCTCACCAAGCCGTTCAGCCCCAAGAAGCTCCTCCTGCGCATCCGGGAGATCCTCTCTGAGCGTTGACCCCCATGTCTGGATCCTGGTGCTGGCCGGCGGAATCGGTTCCCGCTTCTGGCCGGCGAGCACTCCGGATCGGCCGAAGCAGCTGCTTCCGCTGGCCGGCGCGCGCCCCCTCGTGGCCGACACCGTGGAGCGGGCGCGCACGCTGGTGGCCGACGACCACATCCGCATCCTCGCCGGCGCACACCTGGTGGGCCCCATGCGGAAGGCCGTGCCGGACCTGCCGGCCGCGTCGTTCCTGGTGGAGCCCCAGGCCCGGGGCACCTGCCCGGTCCTCACCTGGGCGGCGTGGGCGGTGGCCCGCGAGGACCCCGAGGCGATGCTCGTGTCGCTCCACGCCGACCACCTCATCCACCCGCTGGAGGGCTTCGTCGACACGATCCAAACCGCCGTCGAGCTCGCCCGCGGGGAGGACCTTCTGGTCACGGTGGGCGTCCCCCCCGACCGCGTGGAGACGGGGTACGGCCACATCCGTCCCGGAGCCCCGATTCCCGTGGAGGGAGGGGGGCAGGCGTTCCGCGTGACGGAGTTCCACGAGAAGCCCGACGCGGAAACCGCACGCCGGTACATGGCCGAGGGGTGCCTGTGGAACTCCGGCATCTTCGTGTGGACGGCCGCGCGCTTCCTCTCCGAGGTGGCGCGGCACGCTCCCGAGGTCTCCTCGCTGCTCCCGGTGCTGGAGTCCGACGGACCCGATGCCTACTTCGCCGCGGCTCCCGTCTGCGTGGTGGACAGGGCCGTGATGGAGCGGAGCGACCGGGTGGCATGCGTGAAGGCCACGTTCACGTGGGACGACGTGGGAAGCTGGGAAGCGCTGGCGCGCACGCGCGCGGCCGACGCCGAGGGGAACGTGACGCAGGGCGAGGCCGCCGTGGTGGAGGGACGCGGCAACGTCGTGTACGCCGACCAGGGCCGCGCCGTGCTCTACGGTGTGGACGACCTGGTGGTGGTCCACACCGGCGACACCACCCTGGTGATGCCCCGGGCGCGCGCAGCGGAGCTCAAGTCCCTGCTTCGGGAGCTGGGGGAGGCGCAGTGAGCGGGCCACTCCTCTACCTCTTCGACGACCGGCGCGCCCGCACGTGGGCACCCTTCGCCCTCACCCGCCCCGTCGGGGAGCTCCGCTACGGGTGCCTCACGACCCGGGAGCGGAGCGAGCGGGTGCTGGGCCTGGCGTGCGCGGGCCACCTGGCCGACGCCGCCCTCGAGGGCTTCGACGAGCCCGAAGCGGCGCCCGTGGTGCAGGCGGACGACGTGCCACCGGAGGCCACGAGGATACTGCTGTCCAGCCGCGCGGTTCTCGACTTTCAGGAGCCGCCCGAGGCGCAGGGCCCCGCCCGCCTGACCCTCGCGGGGGAGACGGTCGGGTGGGTGGTCCCGCCGGGGAGGCCCCTGCCGCCGCAGGCGGCCCTCCTCGACCCCACCTCGGACGGCCACGGCCCTTCCGTGGCGCTGGCCGGAGAGGTGCTCGCGCGGCCGTGGAGCCTCGTCGGCGGCACCCCCGGACGTCTCGTCCGGGACATGGCGCATCTCTTCCCCGGGACCGACACCCCGGAGGGCGTCGTCCGCTTCGGCGAAGGCGCCCTGTCGCTGGGCGAGGAAGCGGTGGTGGAGCCCGGCGTCGTGGTGGATACACGCCAGGGTCCCGTGCGCCTCGACGCGGGCGTGCGCGTGGAGGGACCCGCCCGCCTCGTCGGCCCCCTCTACGTGGCGGCCGGCTCCACGATCCTGGGCGGCAGCGTGGGCACGTCGTCCATCGGACCGGTGTGCAAGGTGCGCGGTGAGGTGGCGGACTCCGTCATCCTGGGCTTCGTGAACAAGGCGCACGACGGCTTCCTCGGCCACGCCATGCTGGGGTACTGGGTCAACCTCGGCGCCCTCACCACGAACAGCGACCTCAAGAACAACTACGGCACCATCCGGATGTGGACTCCCGACGGAGCCCTGGACACCGGCCTCGTCAAGATGGGGTGTCTGCTCGGCGACCACGTGAAGACCGGCATCGGCACCCTGCTCAACACCGGCACGGTCATCGGCGCGGGCAGCAACGTGTTCGGCGGCCTGATGCCGCCCACGGTGGTGCCGCCCTTCTCCTGGGGAGCGGGTGGCGACCTGGGCAAATACCGTCTCGACAAGCTCGTCGACACCGCCGAGGCGGCCATGGCACGGCGCGGGAGGAGCCTCACCCCCGCCGCCCGGCACATCCTGGAGCGGGCGTGGCGGAGGACCCACGGCGACAGCGCGCCGTGAGCGCGGGCCGGGTACCACGATGAGGGTCGGCGTCCTGGGGAGCGGAAGCTCGGGGAACGCGACGCTGGTGTGGGCGGGCGACACCCGGGTGCTGGTGGACGCGGGCTTCAGCGCCCGGCAGATGGAGCTCCGCCTGGCGCGTATGGGCGTCCAGCCGGAGGACATCGCCGCCATCGTCGTGACCCACGACCACGGCGACCACACGCGGGGCATGGGAGTCTTCGCGCGCAAGCACGGTACCCCGCTCTACATGACCGAGCGCACCCGGGATGCGTGCGCCTCTCTCTTCCGGGGCGGAGAGGAGGTCCGCTTCTACCGCCCCGGCCGCCCGTTCACGGTGGGTGACGTGCGCGTGGAGCCGTTCCTCACGGTCCACGACGCGGCGGATCCGGTGGGCGTCGCCCTCGTGGACGCGCGCACCGGCCTCCGCCTGGGGGTCGCCACCGACCTGGGACGGCCTACCGCCCAGATTCGTCACGCCCTCGAGGGATGTGATCTCCTGGTTCTGGAAGCCAACCACGACGAGGTCATGCTCGCCACCAGCGTGTACCCCTGGGCCGTGAAGCAGCGCATCGCATCGAGTCACGGCCACCTCTCCAACCAGGCGGCGGCGCGCTTCGCGGCGGAGCTTGCGCATCCGCGCCTGGCCGGGGTCGTGCTCGCGCACCTCTCCCACGAGTGCAACCGTCCGGAGCTCGCGCGCCGGGTCGTGGGTGACGCGCTCCGGGAGACCGGGTGGTCCGGGTACCTGGGCGTGGCCTCCCAGGACGAGCCGCTCCCCCTGCTGGACGTGGAGACGCTCCGTCGGAGAGCGGGTCCGAGCCAGCTCAGCCTTCTGTAGGCCGACTTGAAGACCGCCACCCGCCTCCCTACTGCTTCACCGGCGTGATCCTGAGCATGACGACGCCGTGCCCGGGCACCCGCGTCGTGAGCCTGTCCGCGAAGGTGCCGTCGTCGGTGTGCACGCCCAGGTCCCGGTGTGCCCACAGGTCACGCACCGTGGCCGGCCCGTTCTTCAGCCCGATGTCCGCCCAGCGCACGTAGGCGCCCGCGGAGTCCGTGCGCTCGTTGAGCACCGCCACCGCCGCGGACCCGTCGGCCAGCGGCTTGGCCCACACCTGCACGCCGCCGCCACGGTCGAACACCACGCCACCCTGTACGCCCAGCGAGTCCTGGTCCACCGCGATCACCTCATTGTTAGTGAGGATGTCCCGGATGGCGTCGGACATGTGGCGCAGGTCGTTCCCCGCGATGAGGGGAGCGGCCATGATCGCCCACAGCGAGAAGTGCGCCCGGTATTCGTCCAGGGTCATGCCGCCGTTGCCCACCTCGAGCATGTCCGGATCGTTCCAGTGTCCGGGACCGGCCGCGGCCTGGTGGCGGGCGTTGGCGTCGGCGTTCCAGATCATGCTCTGCCAGCTGTCCCAGATGTCGTTGGTGGTGCGCCAGAGTTGGCCCACGGTGTCGGCCCACTCCCAGGGCCGGTTCTGCCCCCACTCGCAGATGCTCAGCACCATGGGGCGTCCAGACTGCCGGAAGGCGTTGCGCACGATGGTGTAGCGCGTGGCCGCGTCCAGCGAGTCCGCGTGGCACCAATCCACCTTCACGTAGTCCACGCCCCACGCCGCGTAGGTCCGCGCATCCTGGTCCTCGTGCCCGTACGAGCCCGGACGGCCCTGGCACGTCCGGTCTCCGGCGTCGGTGTAGAGGCCGAACTTGAGCCCCTTGGAGTGCACGTAATCCGCCAGCGCCTTCATCCCCTCGGGGAAGCGCTCCGGATCGGGCACGATCCGGCCCGTGGAGTCGCGGCTTACCTGCCAGCAGTCGTCGATGACCACGTACTGATACCCCGCGTCCTTCATGCCGCTGGAGACCATGGCGTCGGCGATGCCCCGAACCAGGGTGTCGCTCACGTTGCAGCCGAAGCGGTTCCAGGTGTTGAAGCCCATGGGGGGCGTGGCGGCCAGGAGGGGCCGTGCGGCCGGGGCACCCCCCGTGGTGGCGGGTCCCTGGGCACAGGCGGCGACGACGGCGAGGACGACCGAGGCTGCGACGGGTGCGAAAGCGGTGGTGCGGCTCATGGTTGGCTCCCGAAGGAGGGACGGCTCCGGTGCCACTTCAGGTAACCGGCCCTGCGGCGGTCGGCAAGGCACCACGCCGCAGGGCGCGGCGCCGCGAGTCAGCGGGGGACGCGCCCCGTGCGCTGGTACCACCAGCGCATGCACCTGTGGAAGACGTCCACCGGCTCGCAGAACATGAGAGGGCATCCCCCGGCGATGCACGCGAGGCCGGCGCGCCGGCACTCCGCGAGCGCTTCCTCGGAGACGCTTCCCTGCCCCACCGATCGGTGGAACCAGACGTGGCCGATGCCGCGCTCGGCGCACGCCCGCACGACGCTCGCCGACTGCGACGGGTGGGTCACCACCACGACCCCGCCGAGCTCGCCGGGAACGTCGCGCACGTCGGCCCAGCACCGGACACCCTCGACCTGCTCCGCGCCGGGGTTGACGGGCACGACGTCGTACCCGTTGGCCACCAGGCGGCGGAAGATGGAGTTCGCGGGCTGACTCCCGCTCCGGGAGACGCCGGCCACCGCCAGCCTCCCGCTCCCCAGGAACTTCTCCACGGATCCGGGCAGGGTCGGCATGGCAGCCTCCGTTGTGGTGGTTACATCCCCAGCAACCTCAGGAAGTCGTTGGACAGCGCCCACAACATGATGCCCACGACGATGATGAAGCCGACGTTGCTCCAGCGCAGACGTTGCTCCACGCTGAGGGCGCGACCGCGCACGGTCTCGATGGCGATGAAGAGGAGGTGACCGCCGTCGAGCACCGGGATGGGGAGCAGGTTCAGGATGGCGAGGTTCACGCTGAACAGCGCCATGAAGGCCAGGAAGTCGGCGAGGCCCGCCGCGGCGGCCTGTCCCGACGCCTCGCCGATGGTGACGATGCTCCCCATGGAGCGGGGTGAGATTCCTCCCGTCACCAGCCTCCGGAGGAAGTCGAGGATCATGACGGTCACGCCCACCGTCTTGTGGTATCCCGCTGCCACGGCCTCGCCCAGGGATACCTGGTGGTACGTGAAGTCGTTCACCGACTGCCCGACCCCGATCTTCCCCACCTCGGCGGTGGTGCCGTCGGCACGCTCCTGCTTCTCCGAGCCCAGGGTCACCGGACGGATGAGCGTGTCGCCCTCCCGCTCCAGCTTGACGGACACCCGCTGCCCCGGGTGAGCTTCCACCTGGTTCTGGAAGTCGTACCAGTTGTGCACGGGCACGCCGTCGACGGCCAGCAGCTTGTCCCCGACCTTGAGCCCGGCCTTCTCCGCCGGGGATCCCGGCTCCACCCAGCCCACCGAGGCACTCACCCAATAGTCCACGGCACGAAGCAGATTCGTGCGATCCTTCTCGTCGGCCGGAATGCGGATCCGAATCGTCTCGCTGGGATGGCTGAGCGCTATGGTGACGGGCCCCGGGTGGGCGTCGTAGAGGCCGTCCTGCACATCGCCCCAGTTGTGCACTTCCTTGTTGCCGATCCGCAGGATCGTGGCTCCCGGCGGTACCTGGGCCAGGGCCTGGGTCCCCGCGGGCAGCAGGTCGGCGGTGATCTGCCCGATGCGGGTGGTGCTCAGCTCCGGGAGTCCCCAGTGGGCGAAGACCGCGGCGTACACCACGAAGGCGAAGATCATGTTCATGGCCACGCCCGCCGAGATCACCACGGTGCGCGCCCAGATGGGCTTGCCGTCGAAGTCACGGGGCCCGGGTTGGCGGGGCTCGCCGCTGCCCCCACCCTCCAGGCGCTCCATCACCTCGTCGTCCATCCCTCCCATCTTCACGTATCCGCCCAGGGGAATGGCGGAGAGGACGTACTCCGTCTCACCGGCACGGAAGCCGACGAGCTTCGGCCCCAGGCCGATGGAGAAACGCTGTACCTCGACGCCCACCGCTTTGGCGGCGGCAAAGTGCCCGAGCTCGTGCACGAAGATGAGCACGCCGAGCACGATCACCGTCGCGAGAATCGTCATGCGCTCTTCCCCGTCTCATGCCTGTTGTCGCCCAGCCGACGGGCGGCATCGGCCGCGATTCCCCGCGCCGCCTCGTCCGCGGCCAGCACGTCTTCCACCGTATGTACCTCGTGGGTTCCAACGCCTTCCAGGGCCCGGCTCACCACGTCGGCCATGTGGGGGAAGGTCAGCCGCCCCTCCAGGAACGCCTGGACCGCCACCTCGTTGCCCGCGTTGTACACCGCCGGGGCGCATCCCCCCCGCCGCCCGGCTTCCACCCCCATGCCGAAGAGCGGGAAGACGGCGTGGTCGATGGGCTCGAACGTGAGGGGCGACGCCAACACCGGGTCGTACGTCCGCAGCGTGTCGTCCTCCACTCGCTCCGGATAGCTCAGCGCGTAGAGAATGGGCAGCTCCATGGTCGGAAAACCCAACTGTGCAAGGACCGAGCCGTCCACGAACTCCACGAACGAGTGGATGATCGACTGGGGGTGTACGACAGCGTTGATGTCGTCGTACCCGAATCCGTACAGATAGTGCGCCTCGATGACCTCCAGAGCCTTGTTCGCCAGAGTCGCCGAATCGATGCTGATCTTCGCCCCCATGTCCCAGGTGGGGTGGTTGAGCGCCTCCGAGGGCCGCACGTGATGCAGCGCCGAGGCCTTCCACCCCCGGAACGGTCCGCCGGAGGCCGTCAGGGTGAGGCCCCGCGCGGAGGCCCGGTCGTGTCCCTCGAGACACTGCAGGATGGCGCTGTGCTCGGAGTCGATGGGCACGATCTCGCCCCGTCCTTCTCCGGCGGCCTCCATGACCAGGGGCCCTCCGGCCACCAGGGACTCCTTGTTGGCCAGGGCCAGCCGGTGGTTCGCCTTCAGGCACTCCAGCGTCGGCTCGAGTCCCGCCGCTCCCACCAGCGCATTGACCACGACGTCCACGTCGTCGCGCGTGGCCGCATCGAGGACGGCCTGTCTCCCCGAGGTCCAGTGCGTCGAGCCTCCCGAGGCCGGCGGCGGGGCGCCGTCGGCCACCACCGCCAGAGCCGGGTGGAAGCGGGCCACCTGCCCGGCCAGGGCACCCACGCTGTGGTTCGTGACCAGCGCGGCCACCTCGAAGCGGTCGCTGTGTCGCGCCACCACCTCGAGGGCGCTCCGGCCGATGGAGCCCGTGGACCCCAGCACGGCCACCCGGATCACGAGAGCCGTCCCACGACCACGAGCAGCACGTACGCCAGGGGCAGGGTGAAGACCAGGGCATCGATGCGATCGAGCACGCCGCCGTGTCCCGGGAAGAAGGTGCCGGAGTCCTTCACCCCCGCCTCCCGCTTGAGGAGGGACTCCGCGAGGTCGCCCACGACGGCGCCGAGACCGAGGAGCATGCCGACGAGGGCGGCCACGCCCGGTCCCGGAATGGGTGCCTGCGGGAGCGCACTCCGCGTCGCGGCCATCCACGCCACGCCCGCCAGCGCCGCCGCCGCCAGCTCCGCCCACAGCCCGACCCAGGTCTTCTGGGGGCTGATCCCGGGAGCCAGCTTTCTCCTTCCCCAGGCCGACCCGGCGAAGTACGCCGCGGCGTCACCGATCCACGTCACGGCCAGGGGGAGGACGACGACGGCCAACCCCATCCAGGGCGAAGCCTCCGCCCCACCCCATCCTCGTGCCGAGGGGAGCTCGCACAGCAGCGGAGCGCTGGCCAGCGACAGGCCGCTGTACATCACCCCGAAGAGCGTCACCGCCACCACCGCCAGCGGGCTCTCGTCCGGCCTCCGGATGAAGAGCGCCGAAACCAACGCCACCAGCGCCACGCCCGCCAGTACGACCAGAGCCACGGGAGCGTACTCGTCGAAGCGCGACCAGCGCACGGCGGCGAGGACCAGCGCCGGCGCTCCCACCACCCCCAGCCAGCGCAGGGGTTGGACGCCGCGCGCCGCCGCCAGGCGGTACAGCTCCCAGGTGGCCAGAGCCGCCATGACGGCCACCAGGGCCCCGAAGATCCAGCCCCCGAGATAGACGAGCGTCAGCACCGTGGGAATCCCCACCACCACCACCGCGACGCGCCGGCTCAGGTCGGCCAGAGGGCGCGGCACGGCGGATGCGGAAGAGGACACGGACCGACTCCCGGCGCTCAGGGTGCCGAGACGCGCCCGAAGCGGCGCTCCCGGCGCTGGTAGTCGAGCACCGCCTCGAACAGGTGCTCACGGGTGAAGTCCGGCCACAGCACCGAGGAGACGTGCAACTCCGTGTACGCGAGCTGCCAGAGCAGGAAGTTGCTGAGGCGGTGCTCGCCGGAGGTGCGGATGAGGAGATCGGGGTCCGGAAGCTCCGCGGTGAAGAGGGTAGCGGCGAAGACGTTCTCGTCGATGTCCTCGAGGGCGAGCTCGCCCGCGACGACGCATCGCGCCAACTCTCGCGCCGAGCGCAGGATCTCCTCGCGCCCTCCGTAGGAGATCATCAGGTTCAGGCGCAGCTCGCTGCCCCCCCGTGTGCCCTCGACGATGGTGTCCACGGCCCGCCGCGTCGTCGGATCCACCCGATCGAGCTCACCGAGGACGTGCACCTCCACCCCCTGGCGCCTCAGCTCCGCACGCTCCTTCCTGGCATAGAGCTGGAGGAGTGACATCAAGGCGGACACCTCCTGGGGTGGACGCTGCCAGTTCTCCGTCGAGAAGGCGAACAGGGTCAGAATCCGCACGCCGGCCTCGACACAGCCCTCGATGACCTCGCGCACGGACTTCATGCCCTCGCGGTGCCCTCGGTGCCGCGGCAGCCCCCGAGCTCGGGCCCACCGTCCGTTCCCATCCATGATGATGGCAACGTGCTCGGGCACGTCGCCGCTCAGGCGAATGCGGTCCAGCAGCTCGGAAGCCATAGCGGGACTAGGACGCTAGAGCGCCAGAACCTCCTGCTCCTTGTGCTTCACGAGCTCGTCGATCCTGTCGATGTACTCGTGGGTGAGCTTCTCCAGCGCCTCCTCCCTGCGGTGCCCCTCGTCCTCACTGATCTCGTGCTCCTTCACCTTCTCGTGGAGCTCGTCCCGGACCGTGCGGCGGGCGTGGCGGATGGAGACCCTCCCCTCCTCGGCCATCTTGTGCAGGAGCTTCACGTACTCCTTGCGCCGCTCCTCCGTGAGGGCCGGAATCGGCACGCGGATCACGTTCCCGTCGTTCGAGGGGTTGAGACCCAGATCGGCGATCTGGATGGCCCTCTCGACCTCGTGCATCAGCGACTTGTCGAACGGCTGGACGACGAGGAGGCTGGGCTCCGGAGTGTGGATGGTCGCGACCTGGTTCACGGGCAGCTTCGAACCGTACGCGTCGACCCGGACCGTGTCGAGGAGGGCGGGCGTCGCCTTCCCCGTGCGCACCGTCGCGAACTCGCGGCGCATGGCGTCGAGCGCATCGTCCATGCGCTCCCTGGCTTCTTCCACGTTGGCCATGAAGCTCTCCGGATGTGGCGGAAGTCTCTCAGTAGGGTGATCGGAAACGGAAGCGGGCTGTCACCCGAATGCACAGAATACCGCGGTGGCGGATCCCAGGCGGAGCGCCGACGACATGGCGGTCGCTACCGAGAGGAGCTCCGGTGACGGGACCGTGTCACCGCGACAGCAACACTAGGATACAAGGGTTCCCACTCGGTCACCACGGATGGCGGCCGCCACGGCGCCGCGCTCCTCCAGGTTGAGCACGATGATGGGAAGGGCGTTCTCCTTGCAGAGGCTGACGGCGGGGGCATCCATGACGCCCAATTCGCGGGCCACGACCTCCTGGAACGTGATCTCCGGGATGAACTCGGCCTCGGGATTCACGTGGGGATCGGCGCTGTAGACACCCTGGACCTTGGTAGCCTTGATGACCACGTCCGCCTCCATCTCGATGGCGCGGAGGACCGCAGCGGTGTCGGTGGAGAAATAGGGATTGCCGGTACCCCCGGCGAAGAGCACCACGCGACCCTTCTCCATGTGACGCAAGGCACGTCGTCGGATGTAGGGCTCGGCGATCTGCTCCATGCGGATGGCCGTCATAACCCTAGTGTCGACGTCCTTGGTCTCCAGGAGATCCTGCACAGCCAACGCGTTGATGACGGTGGCCAGCATCCCCATGTAGTCTGCCTGCACGCGGTCCATGCCCTGCCTGGAGGCCATGGATCCGCGCACGATGTTGCCTCCGCCGATGACCACGCCCAGACGCACGCCCATCTCGGCTATGGAGCGGATCTCGTCGGTGAGCCGATCCACCACGGCCGGCTCGATGCCGAAGCCCTGCTCCCCGGCGAGGGCCTCGCCGGAGAGCTTCACGAGAACACGCCGGTACATCGTCGAGTCCTGCTCGCTTCGGCCGCCGTCGCTCACTCTGCCACTCCTGTCCGCGCTCTCAGCTTTCTCCCACCCTGAGGCGCGCGAAGCGGGCCACCTGCACCTTCTCGCCGGTCTTCGCCGAAACGCCGGTGATCAGGTCCTCGATGGTCCTGTCGGGGTCCTTGACGAAGGGCTGTGCCAGCAGCGTGCTCTCCTTGAAGAACTTCTGCATCTTGCCCTCGACGATCTTCGCGGCGATGTGTTCCGGCTTGCCCTCCTCCTTCACCTGCTCGAGGTAGATCGCCCGCTCGTGCTCCACCACGTCCGCGGGAATGTCCGCCTGGGAGACGGCCAGGGGAGCCGCCGAAGCGATGTGCATCGCCAGGTCCTTCGCCAGCGCCTTGAACTCGTCCGTGTTCGCCACGAAATCGGTCTCGCAGTTCAGCTCCACGATGACGGCCGTCTTCCCGTCGAAGTGGACGTAGCTGCCGATGGTCCCCTGGTTGGCCGAGCGCGCGGCGCGCTTGGCCGCGCGGGCGACGCCGCGGGCGCGCAGGAGATCCAGCGCCTTGTCGGCGTCGCCGCCGCTCTCCTCCAGCGCCTTCTTGCAGTCCATCATCCCCGCGCCCGTCCGGTCGCGCAGGGCTTTCACATCCTGAGCAGTGATCGTCATCTGGTCGGTCTTTCGTCGGTCTCGTGTCGGTTTCTCGTAGCTCTCTCGGCACGGAGGCCCCGCCTCCGGCTGTGAAGAGAGGCGGAGCCAACGCGCATCGGTCCCGCGTCGCCGCTGCCGCCTCTGGCACCCCACGACCCCGGAAGAAACCCCTGGGCCGGGGGCCATCGAGCCGGGACGAACCCGGCTCCCTTCGAAGAAGGCTCCTGTCGCTAGGAGGCGCTCTCCTCCGCGTTGTCGCCGCCCTCGGCCACCGTGGCCGCCGCCTTCTTGGTCCGCGGCTTCCTGGGCTTCGCGGCCGACTTGGCCTTGGAGGCTTCGGCTTCCGCGGACTCCGGGGCCGGGGTGTCGTCGGATGCAGCGGCTGCCTCCTCTCCGCCTTCCTCCCCGCCGCCTTCCTCCCCTTCCTCCTCACCCTTCCGGTGCTGCGCGATGACCTCCGGCCGCGGCCGCCGCTTGCGCCGCGGGCGGCGACGGCTGGCGGGCCGCTCCTTCTCCGTGGTCTCGCCGGTCTCGGTCGAGTAGGTCGTCGCTTCCACGTCCTCCGGCCGCCGCTGGTCCTCCGGGACCTCACGGCGCGCCACTTCGATGGTGCTCGCGATGGCCGCGCTGATCAGTCCCACGGAGCGGATGGCGTCGTCGTTGCCCGGAACAGGGTACGTGATGAGGTCGGGGTCCGCGTTCGTGTCGGTGATGGCGATGACGGGGATCCCCAGGCGGGAGGCCTCCCGCACGGCGATGGTCTCGCGCTTCGCGTCCACGACGAACACCGCGCCGGGGAGGCGTCCCATGTCCTTCACGCCGGCCAGGTACTTCTCGAGCTTCAGGCGCTCGCGCTCGAGGAGGAGCCGCTCCTTCTTCGTGTAGAACTCGAAGGCGTTCTCCTCCTGGCCGCGCTCCAGCTCCTTCAGGCGACGGATCTGCTTCCTGATGGTCTGGAAGTTCGTGAGCATCCCCCCGAGCCACCGCTCGGTCACGTAGAAGGCACCGCAGCGCTCGGCCTCCTGCTCGATGACCGCACGCAGCTGGCGCTTGGTGCACACGAAGAGGATCCGCTCACCGCGGAGGACCACCTCCCGCACGGCCTGTTGGGCCGCCAGCAGGCGATCGAGGGTCTTGCGCAGGTCGATGATGTGGATGCCGTTGCGCTCGGCGAAGATGAACGGCTTCATCTTCGGGTTCCAGCGGCGCGTCTGGTGTCCGAAATGGACACCGGCCTCCAGAAGCTGGTTCAGGCCGACTTCCTGCATGTGCGTCAACTCACTCGTGTGGGGCCGATTACGCCCCGATCAGGATGATGAAGCGGCGAGTGCCCTCGGGCCCTCAACGCTTCGAGAACTGGAACCGCTTGCGGGCCTTGGGTCGGCCGGGCTTCTTCCGCTCGACCTTCCGGGGATCCCGTGTCAGCAGCCCCTTCTCGCGCAGCACGGGGCGCGTCTCCTCGTCGTGCTCGACAATGGCCCGGGCCAGCCCCATACGCACCGAATCCGCCTGGCCGGTCAGGCCTCCCCCGTCCACGCGCACCACGACGTCGAACTGGCTTTCCAGCCCCGTCACCCTCAGGGGCTCGACGATGCGTAGACGGTGGGTCTCCCGGGGGAAATAGCTCTCCAGCGTCCTTCCGTTGACCCGCCACTCGCCGGTGCCGGGGCGGAGAAGGATGCGGGCGGTCGCCGTCTTGCGGCGCCCCACCTTCTGGATCTGGTTCTTCGTGTCGACGGCCATGTCCTCAGCGTGCCTCTTCAGATGTCCAGGGGTGCGGGCTGCTGACCCTGGTGGGGGTGCTCCGGGCCCGCATAGACCTTCAGCTTCTTCCTGAGAGTCCGCCCCAGGGCGTTCTTGGGAAGCATCCCGCGCACGGCCATCTCGATGACCCGTTCCGGGTGCGCCGCCATCATACGGCGGAAGGGGATGTGTCTCTCGTGACCCATGTACCCGCTGTACCGGAAGTACGTCTTCTGGTCCGCCTTCTTGCCCGTGAGCGCGACCTTGGAGGCGTTCACCACCACGACGTGGTCGCCGGTATCCAGGTGCGGAGTGAATATCGGCTTATGCTTGCCCCGCAGGACGCGCGCGATTTCGGTGGCCAGGCGGCCGAGCGGTTTCCCGGTGGCGTCCACGACCCACCACTTGTGCTCGATCTCGTCGGCTTTCGGTGTATACGTTCTCATGCCCGGCGTCGGTAAGGCGGTCGGTTACAAAGCTTTAAATGATATCCGGCCGCCAAAAACGTGTCAACTGCGCTTCGGCGTTGCGCGGTGGGGCTTTGCGGCATCCGGGAGGGGACCAGGGGAGGACGGGGGGAGGGGCCTCGCGGTGGCGGGACCCGTCGGACCTACATGAAGGTCTCGAGAAAACGTGCCCGGGAGGCGTGGCGGAGCCTGACCAGGGCCTTCTCCTTGATCTGGCGCACCCGCTCCCGGGTGATGCCCAGCAGCGACCCGATCTCCTCCAGGGTCATGGGCTCCTGGTCGTCCAGCCCGAAGTACAGCCGGAGGATCTTCGCCTCCCGCTCCTTGAGCGTGGACAACGCCTCCTCGATGGTCTTCTTGAGGGCCCGCTCGTACGCCTCGTCCTCGGGGCCCGGCGCGTACTGGTCCGGCAGATAGTCCAGGAGGCGGTTGTCCTCACCCGGCGTGAGGGGAGCGTCCAGCGAGAGGTGGGATTGGGAGATGGCCAGGGTCCGTTCCACCTCCTCCTGGGAGATGTCCAACTCCTGGGCGATCTCGTCCACCGTGGGCTCCCTGCCCAGCTCCTGAAGGAGCGCCGAGCTTCGCCTGCCTATGCGGTGCAGCGCTCCGGCACGGTTCAGCGGCACGCGCACGATGCGGCTCTGCTCCGCCAGCGCCTGCAGGATGGCCTGCCGGATCCACCACACCGCATAGCTGATGAACTTGATGCCCTTCGTCTCGTCGAATTTGTGTGCCGCCCGTATGAGGCCGAGGTTCCCCTCGTTGATCAGGTCCGGAAGGGGCACGCCCTGGTTCTGGTACTTCTTGGCGACGGAAACGACGAAGCGGAGGTTGGAGCGCACGAGCTTGTTGAGCGCATCCTCGTCGTCCTTCCGGATGCGCCGCGCTAGCGCTGCCTCCTCCTCACGGTCGATGAGGGGGTACTGGCTGATCTCCTTGAGGTACTGATCCAGGGAGCCTTCCCGGAAAACACCTCTACGGGAGGAGAAGCTCATCAGGTCTCGTCGGCTCGGCGCGGGAGGATGTCCTTGTCACGGACGTGCGGCCCCATGCTCCACTCCGCCAAGGGGGGAATGACGCGTCGAAAAGAATCGGGCACGCACGTGACTTGCGCAACCACCCCCCCGCCGAGCACGGGCGTGGACGCGTCCCAAATCCGCGACCTCAGTGTATACGCTCACCCAGGCGATGCCAGCGGATGTCCAAGAGCCAAGGTGCATGGTCGGGCGAGTCTGGATTGTAGGAGTAGTATACCAGCCACGGCTTCCCGCGGATGGCGCTCCGCGGTACGAAGCCCCAGTACCGGGAATCGTCGCTGTTGTCCCGATTGTCACCCAGCACGAAGTACTTCCCCGCCGGCACCACGATGGGACCCCAGGTGTCGCTGGTGGGATGATAGGAGCCGGGCGGACCCGCGAGCAGGTTGTCGGATTGCCAGGGCATGTCCAGATGGACGGCGTTCGCGGGGCGCTCGACGTAACGGGCATACGGCTCGTTGACCAGAGCGCCGTTCACGTAGAGGCGGGTGTCCTTCATCTGAAGCGTGTCCCCCGGAACGCCGATGAGCCGCTTCACATAGTCCTTCGTGGGGTCCGTGGGGGGGACGAAGACGATCACATCTCCCCGCCTGGGCTCCTCGAAGGCCGGCAGATGAAGGTGGGTCCCCGGGATCTCGGCCCCGTACACGGCCTTGTTCACCAGGAGGAAATCGCCCACCAGGAGCGTGTTCTCCATGGAGGATGTGGGGATCTTGAACGCCTCCACGACGAACGTCCGAACGAAGAGGAAGAGCGCGAAGACCACCACGACGAACCTGGTCCACTCCCACGTGGTGGCGAGGAGGCCACGCCGGCGAGATCCGGAGGATCGCATGATCTCCGTCACTCCGCCCGACGCTGCTCGATCTCGTGCATGCCTCGCCTCCCAGCGGAGCGCTCTACCGCCGCCGATCCCCCGGCCTGGCCGTCGTGTCACCGGCCCACCACCGTTGGACGCGGCTGCTACACGCCCCCTCATCATACCGTTCCGGTCTCCCGCAATCCCAGAGTAGGGGCGGAGCACCGCACACGACAGGGGCACGCTTTCTGTGCTTCGCAGGCCCCCTTACCTTCGGGCGACGTGACGTGAGCCCTCCAACCCGGCTCGGTTCAGGCGATGTCGGTCCTGCTCTCCCTCGGCGCCGGCAGGCGGCCGCACTCCCTCGCACTCGCCGCGATCCTGTTGGTCGTGGGCGGCACGTTCCTGTGGTCGCGGGAACACTCCCCCGGCTCACGGACCGTGCCTGCGGCGGACGGGTGTGCCGGGCGCCCTGGCGCCGGGCCTTGCCGGCCGGGACCCGGCGCCACGGCGTCCGGGGGGGAGGGCGCTCCGGTTCTGCCGGCGGACGAAGCGTGCCGCGACGTCGGCTACCTGTGCGCGGCTCTGGACACCGCCAGGAGCATCGTGATCCGTCACTGGAAGGACTTCCATGGGACGATGGTCGTGCACGTGCCGCCGCCGCCCTTTGAAGATCCCGCCACGGCGCGGCGGCTGCAGGATGCCGCGGCTGACGGCATCCTCATGTGGAACGGCCAGCCCTTTCCCCTCGTCGTAGACCGAGATGGGTTCCGAAAGGCACAGGTACAGGTGCGGTGGACCCGCACGCTGGGCGCGTCCCGGCTGGGTGTGGCGCACACGGTGTGGGGCCCGTCCACGGGACTCGAGGTCCGCTCCCTCGAGCTGTCCACACGCAACCCGTTCGATTCGTCGCGAGTCCTCGATCCGTCCCAGGTAACCCTCACCGCGGCTCACGAGATGGGTCACGCCCTTGGCCTGCCGCACAGCGACCGGCGCGGCGACGTCATGTACCCGAAGAACACGGCCAGGACGCTTTCGGCCCGGGACTACCGGACCGTGGAGGCGCTGTACGCCCTCAGGGACGGGACGCGCATCGTTCACTAGCAGGACGACTCAACCGCCCCTTCCCCCGCCCAACGTGACACGTGCCCCCACGTAGACGGCGCGTCCCGGCGCGGGAAACCCCACCACCTCTTCGTAGCTCCTGTTCAGCAGGTTGTCGCCACGCACGGAGATCTCCACACCGGGGCGTCGGCCTGCGGCGCGGTCCACGTTCCACGAAGCCTCCAGGGAGACCAGCGTGTACCGGGGCAACGTCACCCGCGTCGCGGGATACGTCGCGAAATCCCGGTCGGCCCGGGCCCCCACGACGTTCACGGCCCCACCCAGCGCCACCCCGCCTCCCAGCGTGGCCCCCATCTCCAGAGAGGCGCTGTGCCGGGGTCGACGCAGGAGCGCACCGCCGGGCGCGAACTCGTCACCGGGCCCACTGCCCACCCCCGGGTTCACCACATAGGTGGCCAGCCACGTCCACGACGCAGAGCCCCACACGGGTCCGGCGGAGCCATCCAGGGCCAGCTCGACGCCGCGGGCGCGGGCACGAGCCACGTTGTAGAAGTTGGGTGACTCGGGGCTGGGCGTCGTGGCCGTGTACTGGATGAGGTCGCGGAAGTCCTGGTCGAAGTACGTGCCCCGGAGGACGAGATCCTCCCCCATCAACCGCTGGTCCAGGCCGACCTCCCATGACCGCGATCGCTCCGGCTCGAGGTTCGGGTTTCCCCGGGCGAACCCGGTGGCGAAGTTCTCGTAGAAGGTCGGCTCCTTGATCCCCGTCCCGAGAGAAGCCCGCAGGCGCGGCCCCGCCGCCCCCATGACGCGCGCCACCCCTCCCACCTGCCACGTCCACAGCCGGCCGAACCGTTGGTTGTCTTCCAGGCGCGCGCCCCCGTCGTAGGACAGCCAGCGCCGAGAGCCCGTCACCTGCGCGTAATAGCCGCGGTTCCACCGAGAGTTTTGACTCCTGTCGGACGAGGACCCGTAGTCGCTGGACGACTCCGTGACCGACCGATCGCTCTCCCGCTCGAGCTCCCACCCCAGGGTGGCCACGAGGCCGCCCATGCGGACATTCCCGCGCACGTCCGCCGAGCTCCGCCGCATGTGATCCACGCTCGACGAGGCGTACACGCCCACCGTGTCGGCGGGGCCGTCCTGAGCGTCGTCGGTGCCGCCGTTCACACCATGCGTGCCGAGGTCCAACTGGACGTCCAGACCCCTTCCCAGCGCGCGGTCCGCCTGCAGTCCGAGGGTGGATTCATGCCCGTAGGTGAACGAGTTCCGGTCGACGACGTTCCCGGATCCGTCGGTGGGGAAGTGATACGTGTGATGGCTGAGGCGCGCCGTGAAGCGCATCCGCGTCCGGGCGTCGGGCGCCAGGTGGAAGGCGCCCGACGCGACGTCGTCCGTGTAGCTGTTGTTGAAGGGCAGGATCCCCTTCGTGTGCACGCGCGACAAGCCCACGGAATACCCTGTCCGGTCGCTCCCCCCGGACGCATCCAGCGACCAGTCCTGGCGTCCGAAGGACCCCACACGCGTGGCCAGCGCCGCGCGCGCCGGCCCCCGCCCGTCCCGCGTGATGATCTGCACGACGCCAGCGACGGCCCCGGAGCCGTAGAGAGCGCTCCGGGGACCGCGGACGACCTCGATCCGCGCCACGTTGTCGAGGGTGAGGTTCGAGAGGTCGAAAGCTCCCCCGGGCTGGTTCACCTTGACACCGTCGACCAGGACGAGCACGTAGTCGCTCTCCCCGCCCCGCATGAACAGGGACACCGTGGACCCCATCGACCCGTTCTGGACGACGGTGAGGCCCGGGACCTGGCGCAGGGCGTCCTCGACCCGCACCAGCCCCCGCGCGCGCAGAGCGGCCCCGTCCAGCACGGTCACGTCGCTGGCCAACGCGGCCAGGGGGCGTGGCGTGGCGCTCGCGGTGACGACGAGGCCCTGGATGGGAAAGGGGTTCTCCTGGGCGCTCACGGCGCCCGGAAGCACGAGGAGGAAGAGGGCGCCCAACGCCCCTGTCGAACGCTTCACGGGTGGCTCCCTTCGCGGGCCTCCGCCCGCTGCCGGAAGAACGAATCCCGCTCTTCCGAAGAAGAACGGGACCACCCGCGAACCCGCCGGCCGGACCCGTCCCCCCGCGGAGATCGGGTCTCGGATCGGATGGGTCACGTCTCCTGGCTCGAGGCCGCCATGCCCGCCTTCCCGGGAGCCGAAGCGCCCAGTGGCATCCATGGAGCATGCGTTCCGAGGTTTCCTCGGACCTCTTACAGTGGCGGGGCCGCGCCGGACTCACACCGGCTTCCGTTGATGACCCACCCGCCGAGATTGAACTATCACAAGAAGACTACCCATCGGCGTCCGGAGTCACAAGCCACGCCGACGGTCCGCATCTTACATGCGGAATGGGCTCAAGCGTCTCTGACCAACCCGTACTTCTCGATCTTCTTGTAGAGGTTGGAGCGTGGCATCTCCATGCGACGAGCCGCCTCCGCCACGTTCCAGTCGCTCTCCCGGAGCTTCTGCAGGATGAAGGCGCGCTCCGCCCGATCCTTGAAGTCCGCGAACGTGTCCGCACCCAGCAGCTCGCCTCCCAGGCCCGCACCGGAACCCTGTGAAGAGACCAGGAGCGCTACGTCCTCTCCGCTCACGGTATCTCCGCTCGACAGGATGAGCAGCCGTTCCACGGTATTGCGCAGCTCACGCACGTTGCCGGGCCACTCGAGGCTCGACAGACGCTCCACGGCGTCGTCGGTGAACGCGCGAGGCGTCACCCGGTCGGCACGGGCCATCTGCTCGGTGAAGTGTCTCACCAGCATCGGGATGTCCTCGCGCCGCTCCCGCAGTCCGGGAATGTGGATGGGAACGACGTTGAGCCGGTAGAAGAGGTCTTCGCGAAACGTCCCCGCCTGAATCTCGCGTGGCAGATCCTTGTTGGTGGCGGCCACGACGCGGACGTCGACCTCGATGGCCTTGGCGCCCCCCACCCTCGTCACCACACCCTGCTCAAGCGCGCGCAGGACCTTGGCCTGCGCGGCCAGCGACATGTCCCCGATCTCGTCGAGGAAGAGCGTGCCTCCGTCGGCCTGCTCGAACTTCCCCGCGCGGTCCGCCACCGCCCCGGTGAAGGAGCCCTTGATGTGCCCGAAGAGGGCCGACTCGATGAGCTCGGAGGGAATGGCTGCGCAGTTCACCTCCACGAAGGGCCCCTCCGCACGCCGGGACAGGCGGTGGATGGCCCGCGCCACCAGCTCCTTGCCGGTCCCGTTCTCGCCCGTAATGAGCACACGGGCATCCGTTGGGGCCACCCGTTCCACGCGCTCCAGAACCTGCCGCACCGCGAAGGAGTTGCCGACGATCTGATATCGGCTCTCCACCTGGTTCCGGAGAGCCTGCATGCTCGCGGTGAGCCCGCGCAGCTCCAGGGCCCGCTGCAGGGTCACCAGCAACCGGTCGGTGTCCAGCGGCTTCTCCAGGAAGTCGTAGGCGCCCTTCCGGGTGGCCTCGACGGCGGTGTCGATGGTGCCGTGTCCCGAGATCATGATCACGAGAGCGGCCGGATCTTGCTCGCGCAGCCTCTGCAGGACCTCGAGCCCGTCCATGCCGGGCATCTTCACGTCCAGGAAGACCACGTCGGGGTGCCGGCTCGCCGCCACCTCGAGCGCCTCCTGGCCGGCCGAGGCGGTGTGCACCTCGTGACCCTCGTACTCGAAGACCTGCGCGAGGGCGTCGCGGATGGATTTCTCGTCGTCGATGATGAGGAGCATCGCCATGGGGTCCTCGTCTCCTACCGTTTGGCTGTCAGCACGAGGGTGTCCCGCTGGACGTAGATCGACTTCACTCCGTCGGGGATGGGCACGGGCAGGGCATCCGGGGGCATCGTGGAGGGTGCCCGTCGGTGGAGGCCCTTGAGGACATCCACCACCATCCTCTTCGGGACGGGCACATACGCCACGGCGACCTGGTCCACCACGAGTGCCATGTACTCCGGATCGTTGGGGACGAGAGAGCCCTCCATCTCCAGCGGCACCGTGTCGGGGAGCATGCCCATCATCCCCGCGAGGCGCGAGAGCTGCGGGAAGGCGGCTGTGGCCACGCGCGCCTGGAGGTGGATGCGCCCCTGCCGCAGGTCCACCGTGGGCTCGCTCACCCCTGGCGGGATCAGTCCCGGGACGGCGAAGCGCACCACCGCCGTAAGCTCCCGCCCGCTCAAGGCCATACGGTTCCCGCCCCTGCCACTGCGGAATCTCTGGAAGCGGTCCAGGGTGGAGTCGGCGAGCTGGGCCGTGGGCTCGCCCGAGGCTTCGGGCGCCGCCTGTGCCGGAACCGCGTCCATTCCCAGCAGCCTCTCCAGGGGTGGGAACACATAGGAGCCCCACCGGAACCCCGCGTACGCGGCAAGCACCAGCGCCACCACCAACACCACGGCAGCGAAGATCTTCTTCAGCGTACCGAACACCCTTTCCTCCCTCCTGGCGGAATCTCCGGCACCCTTACCCTCCCCAGTCCTGCATCGAGACCCTGCGGCGGCCACGCCTACCTCCCCGTGAGCCTGGCGCTGGCCAGCACGCTGTAGCGGGAGCCTTCCCGCGAGAGGTGGCTGCGCATCAGATCCAGGGTGTGGATGGCGGCTCGGCCGCTGAAGTCGAGCTCCGCCATGACGTCGTCGAAGCCGCGGAACTGTCCGGCGCCTCCCCTGGAGTCGGCTCGCCCCAGGGTGAGATGCGGGTGGAAGGCCCGGGTCTCCGGCTCGAAGCCCACGTCGGCGAGGCCCCATTCCAGATCCTGCTTCAGGCAACGGAGCTCGGCGCTGGCGTCCACGCCCAGCCACACCACCCTGGGTCTGCGCACGGTGGGGAACGCACCGAAGCCCCCCAACGTGAGATCGAACGGAAGGGTGGACTCGGCCACGCGTCGCACGATCTCCTGCACCTCCCGGACATGCTCCTGCCGAACGTCACCCAGGAACTTCAGCGTCACGTGATAGTTCTCCGGATCGATCCACCGCACGGGAAGCACCTCCTCACGCAGCCGCGCCGAGGCCCGGTGTATGCGGGTCCGTTCCTTCTTGGGCAGGTTCAGCGCGACGAAGATCCGCATGTCGTCCCCGGCCCCGTCAGCGGGTGGATGAAGCCGGGGTCGACACGGCCCTGCGTCCGGCGATGGCGGCCACGCCCTCCAGGGCCCGGTCCACGTCGCTCTCCGTGCTGGACCACCCCAGGGACAGCCTCAGCGCTCCCGAAGACCGTGTACCCAGGAGCACGTGGGTCTCGGGGGCGCAGTGGAGCCCCGAGCGGCCCTGCACGTCCCATTCCCGGTCCAGGCGGCGTGCCAGCGTGGACGGATCCACCCGGGCAGCGGTGAGCGTCACGATGCCCACACCGTCCGGGGCCGGGGGGGAGCAGACCCGCACTCCCGGCATCGCCGTGAGGCCCGAGCGGAGGCGGGCCTTCAGCGCGGCCCCGCGACGGTGCAGCTCCTCCACCCCCAGCGAGCGTACGACTTCGATGCCTGCGAGGAGGCCCGCGATCCCCGGAGCGTTGAGCGTGCCTGCTTCCAGCCGGTCGGGCATGGCGTCGGGCATCTCCCTGGGCATGGAGTCCCCCCCGCTGCCTCCCCTCAGAAGGGGCTCGATCTCGATTCCGGGACGCACCCAGATGCCGCCCGTCCCCTGAGGCCCGAGCATGCCCTTGTGGCCCGTGAACGCCACGAGGTCCGCTCCGTCCGCCGCGCACGTCATGGGCATGTGACCCGCGCCCTGCGCCGCGTCCACGAGGACCAGGGCGCCCGCAGCGTGGGCACGCCGGGCGAGGTCGGCCAGGGGAAGCCGGTTGCCCAGGACGTTGGACGCGCTGTTCACCACCACCAGGCGGGCCCCCGCCATCTTCCGCTCGGCGTCGTCCAGGTCCAGCTCCCCCTCCGGAGTCCCCCGGAGCAGACGCACCTCCACGCCGCGGATCCGCTCCAGGTACGCCGCCGGCCGGAGCACCGCGTTGTGGTCGTACTGGGTCACCACCACCGCGTCACCCGGGGCGAGCACGCCCCACAACGCCGTGTTCAACCCCTGGGTGGCGTTGAAGAGGAAGGCCACCCGGTCCGGATCGCCGGAGAGCCCCAGGACCCACTGCACGGCCTGCCGGCACCGGAGCGCCAGCCGCCCCGCTTCCAGCGCCCGGTCGTAGGCGCCGCGGCCGGGGGTGGCCCCGCACTCCCGGAGGAAGCGGGCCGTCGCCTCGACGACCTCGGAAGGTCGCACGGCCGATGTGGCGGCGAAGTCGAGGTAGTGGCTCATGGGATTTCGAGGGGAGGGTCCGGGCGCCTGACGGCGCCCGGCCCGGAAACTACCGATTGCGGCTCTCGGGGGACAACGGAGGCCACGGTGCGCGGGCCTCCGGCTTGCCTTCCGCGGGGTTGAGGTACATGCGCTGGGTGGGGTACGCCAGATCGATGTCGGGAGTTTCCGCGAAAGCCTCAAGGATGCGTTCCCAGATCGCCCCCGCGGTGCCCCGCCGCTGCCGCGGCTCGGTGAGATAGCGCGCGGTGAGGAGCACTCCCGAGTCCTCGACGGACGTGTACACCAGGGGCGTGAGCTTCGTGTAGTGGATGAAGTACCGTTTCGTGGCCCGCCGGAGATGCGTTTCCGCTTCCTTGCTCGTTTCCAGGGCCTTCGCGTCCACGATCTCCTGGAGGATCTCCTTCGCCTTCCGCCAATTGCTCTCGAAGGTGACCAGCACGGGGATCTCGTTCCACAGGTAAGGGAAGGTGGCGGTGTAGTTCGCCAGCGGCTGCGTGAAGACCATGGAGTTCGGGATGTGGATCATCCGCCCGGTGCTCTGGTCCGCCGCGACCCAGTTGCCGATCTCCAGGAGGGTGATGGCGAAGATGCGCACGTCCACCACGTCGCCGGCATGGTCACCGACCTGGACGCGGTCCCCGAGCTCGAACGGCCGTCTCCACAGGATGAAGACCCACCCGGCGAGGTCCTCGAGCAGATCCTTCAGGGCGATGGCCACCCCGGCGGAGAGGAGGCCCAGGAACGTCCCCAGCGACCGGATGGCCGTGAACCAGACCAGAAGGACCAGAAGAAGACCCAGGATGAAGGACACGTAGCCCGTGCCCTTCGACCATCTGTACCGGAGCGTCCGGTCCTCCACCCGGCGGTCCACGATGTGCAGAACCAGGCGGCGAAGGAACAACAGCGCCAGGGCGATGAGCGCCGTGGCAATGATGTTGGACTGGGCGTCGACGCCCAGGCCGGTCAGCTGCTGGAAGCTGCGGCTGAGGTTGTCCACCGTCTGAAACCCCGGAATCGTGGCCTGGACCATCATCGGAGACCTCTCAGCGCTTCGCGGCTCCCGGCGCCGGGACCGCCCGGTCCTCCCGGGGGGCTCTCCCGCCGGTGGTGATCACCACCACCGATCCTACGATGATGGCCGCTGCCGCCACGGAGCGAAAGCTCAACGGCTCTCCCGCCAGCGCCCAGCCGAGCACGAGAGCCACCACGGGGTTCACGTAGGCGTACGTGCCCACCCGGGCCGGCGTGGAGACCGAGAGGAGCCAGATGTAGGCCGTGTACGCCACCAGGGAGCCGAACACGACGAGGTATGCCAACGCCGCCATGGAGCGCAGCGAGACGGATGCCGGGTGGAAGCCCCGCCATTCCCCCACCAGCGCCGACAGCGGAACCAGCAGCGTCCCGCCGGCGAGCATCTGCATGGACACCCAGAGTCGTGGGCGGGACGGCCGAGGAGCGTGCCGGGAGTATATGGACCCGGTGGCCCAGGCCAGGGCTCCGCCGATGACGAGGAGGCTCCCGAAGAGCGCCCGGAGACCTCCCGTCCCCGCCCCTGGTGCCCCGACCAGGAGGGCGAGCCCCGCGAAGCCCCCCAGCAGGCCCGCCGCCACTCGTCCGGACGGACGCACGCGCATGCCCCACCCCCAGTCCACCAACACCATCCAGAGGGGGACGGCACCCACCAGGAGCGCGGTGAGGCCCGACGGAACCCATTGCTCCGCGGTCACCACGGCGCCGTTCCCGCAGACCAGGAGCAGGCCACCCACCACGAAGGCGGCTCGCCACTGGGCCGGCGTCGGCCGGGGGGCCCCACGGCTCCGCGACCAGGCGTAGAGCGCGCTCCCCGCGATGAGAAAGCGCACCCCCGCCATGAGCAGGGGTGGGATGGTCCCGATGGCGAAGCGGATCGCCAGGTACGTCGAACCCCAGATCAGATAGACGGCGCCGAACGCCAGCAGCACCGGGGGCCGACCCGGGGACGACTTCAATTCGCCTCGCCGGCCACGTGGCGTGCGAGGGCCTCGCAAAGGCGCCCCCCCGGTCCTGCCAGGGGGGCGCCCGTCATCCTGGAGGCTGCGCCTCTCAATGCGACGCCGCACCTCCGTGCTCGGTGGACATGATGAACTGCGCGATGTCGGCCTTCAGCTTCTTGGCCGAGGCCTGGTTCAGGTACGCCATGTGCCCACTCTTGAAGTACTTGAACTCCACGCGGTTCATGTAGGTCTGGTCAAAGCCCAGATGGCGGAACGTATACTCCGCATTGGCGAAGGGCGTCGCCATGTCGTAGTAGCCCGCCCCCACCATCACGTGCAGGTACGGATCCTCGGCCATGGCCAGGCGCAGCGACTCCACGTCGTTGGGATAGCCGCGGTAGCCGGCGTTCCCGTAGTTCCACATGCCGGTATGCCCGCCCATGTAGTACTGCAGGTGCGTCTTGTAGTCGAGGTCGTTGTGAAGGTACTGCATGAAGGCCGACATGAAGGCCCCGGAAGGAGCCACGTCCGACGGATCGTAGTCCTGGCGCTGGTTGGCGGCGTTGCCGTTGATGCCGATGAGCCGGCTGTCGTAGCGGCCCACGGTCTCGCGCTGATCGCGGAGCAGCTCCGTCCGAAACGTGCCGGGATCGATGCGCAGGTTCGTCTCGAGGATGAACTTCTGCGACAGCCCCGTGAGCTGTGCGAGCTTCTGGGCCACCGCCGTCTTCTCGGCGTCCGTCAGGGCGTTGCCCTTGGCCAGGGCGGTCATGTAGTCGCCGAACGCGTAGTCCCGTGACTGCTGCGCCACCTGCTCGACGGTCTCGCTCTCCATGTTCGGCGAGAGCTTCTTGTGGTACCACGCCGTCGTGGTGTAGGTGGGAAGGAAGGTCGAGTACGCGATGTCGTTGGTGGGCGACGGCGCGATGTACTGGAAGTCGAGCACCGTGCCCAGGAGCATGATGCCGTTGAGCTCGATGCCCTCGTTCCTCTGCAGCTCGGAGGCGAGCCCGGCGGAGCGGAAGGTGCCGTAGCTCTCACCGAAGAGATACTTGGGCGACGCCCACCGGTGGTACTGGTCGAGGTAGTCGCGGATGAACTCCCCGAACATGGAGATGTCGTTCCGCTCCCCGGTGAAGTCCGAAGCCGGCACCCCCGGAGCCGGGCGGGAATAGCCCGTCATCATGGCGTCGATCTGCACCAGGTCCGTGACGTCGAGGGGCGAGTTGGGGTTGTCCACCAGCGCGTACGGGGGCGCCGGCTCCGTGCCGTGGGGACCCATGTTGGGGTGCTTCGGGCTCATGATGCCCATGTCGAGCCAGATGGACGACGAGCCCGGACCTCCGTTGTAGAAGAACGTCACCGGGCGCGTGGCGGCGTTCTCCTGGTCACGTGTGTAGGAGATGTAGAACACCGTGGCCTTCGGCTTCCCGTCGGTGCCGTAGAGCACCATGGTGCCGGCATTCGCCGTGTACGGGATCTGCTTGCCGTCGATGGTGATGGTGTGATGTGTCGTGGAGACCTTCCCCACGGCCGGGATGCCGTTCGATTCTGCGGCCCCGCTGCCGCCACCACGACCGGGAGACCGACCTCCAGGGGAAGGCCGCTGCTGGGCCGCCGCCGGCGCGACCGCGAGGATGGAAGTAGCGATGCTCAGCATCAGGAGCCGTACACGCATGGCAATCTCTCCAGCAAGAGAATCAATGAAGCGGAGACGACCGGAAGCAGACCCCGGGTCGTCGCTGGCTGGAGACGGACCCGCGGTCCACAAGACCGCATGTATGTCCCGCGAAAAGGTCAGAGTGTTGGAGATGCCATCCGGGGTTGCCTGACGCGAAAAGGGCCGCCCCCCGGGGGGCGGCCCCTAGCTCCTTCTCTCGTGCTTCGGTGCTCTGTCGATCCGCCGGATCGCGGCTATGCGTCAGGCGGCCTCGTCGGCCAGATGGGTGTCCGCGGAGTGGCGCGTGCGATGCCGTACCTGCTTCGTCACCAGGAGGATGACAACGCCGAAGGCGATGAGGAGAACGGGCAGCGCGAACGCGAAGATCAACCCGGGACCCACATGGCTCCACAGGCTCGCCAGCAGGTCAATCGTCGTGCTCATGTTCGATCCAATCTATTCATGCGGAGCCGGCGTGCCGGCTCTCGTTTTCGTTGATCCAACTCCCAACGACATAAGCTTAAGAAAACGAGGCTTCGCACAGAGTCGGGGAAACCCCCACACCCCTCGTGGGAGGATGCCCCGTGGGCCCTCCGGGCCGGCCCACACCCGGCACCGACGGCTCCGCCCCTGGCCGTCCTCGCACCCCGATCCAGGCCGTCTCCGTCAGGAGACATCGCCCCCCGGAAGCCTGTACTGGACCGCCTCCAGGACGTGCTCCTCCCGAACCTCGGGCTCCTCCCCCAGGTCGGCGAGGGTGCGGGCCACCTTGAGGACGCGATGGAACGCCCGGGCCGAGAGCCGGCCCCGGTCCACCGCGTCCCGCAGCGGGCCGGCCACCCAACTGGAGGGCCGGACCACGCGGCGCAAGAGGGCCGGCCCCATCTGACCGTTGGCGAACACGCCGGGCTCCCCGCCGAAGCGCTCCTGCTGGGAGAGACGTGCGCGCGCCACCCGGGCCTGGACAGTGGCCGAGGCCTCACCGCGGCTCTCCTCCGAGAGCGCGTCGAACGACAACGCGCCCACCTCGACCTGAAGGTCCACCCGGTCCAGGAGCGGTCCCGAGATCCGACTCCTGTAGCGAGCAACCTGGGCCGGGTCGCACAGACAGCGGTCTGATCCGTCCCCGCAGTACCCGCACGGACACGGGTTCATGGCCCCCACCAGGAGGAAGCGGGCCGGGAATCGCTCCGTGCCGCGCACGCGGGACACCAGCACCTGCCCGTCCTCGAGGGGCTGGCGGAGCGCCTCCAGGGCGTTGCGCCGGAACTCGGCGAGCTCATCCAGGAAGAGCACGCCGTGATGGGCGAGGCTGATCTCGCCGGGACGCAGAGGCACCCCGCCGCCGATGAGCCCCGCGTCGCTCACGCTGTGGTGGGGCGCGCGAAAGGGCCGCCGCCTGAGGAGCGCACACCCCGGCGGAAGGCATCCCGCCACGGAGTGCACCCGCGTGGCCTCCAGGGCTTCGGCCAGGGTGAGGGGCGGCATGATGCCGGGAAGCCGACGGGCCAGCATGGTCTTTCCCGCGCCGGGTGGTCCTATGAACAGGATGTTGTGGGCCCCGGCGGCGGCGATCTCCAGCACCCGCTTCGCGGTCTGCTGGCCCTTCACGTCCCTCAGGTCCGGACCTCCTTGCTCGCCCTGCCCGAGCAGGGCGGCCGCGTCGACGCGCACGGGGCTCAGGACTTCGTCGCCCCGCAGGTGGCGGAGCACCGCGTTCAGGTCGCCGGCACCGAAGACGCCGATCCCTTCCACCACCGCCGCCTCCAGCGCGTTGGCGGCAGGCACCATCACCGCACGCGCGCCGGCCCTCGCGCACCGCGCCACCACCGGCAGCACCCCCCGTACGGGGCGCACCGAGCCGTCGAGGCCGAGCTCCCCCACGAACGCGACCCCCTCGAGGACCTCGGCCTCCACGTGCCCCGCCGCGGCCAGGAGTCCCACGGCGATGGGCAGGTCGAAGGCGCTCCCCTCCTTGCGCACGTCCGCCGGGGCCAGGTTCACCGTGATGCGTCGGGGCGGCAGGGGGTACCCGGCGTTGCGCAGTGCGGCGCCCACCCGCTCACGGCCTTCCCGGACGGCGCCCTCCGGCAGTCCCACCACGGTGAAGGTGGGAAGTCCGGACGCCAGGTTCACCTCCACCTGGACGAGGTAGCTGTCCACGCCGCGGACCGCAGCGCTGGTGACGCGTGCGAGCATGGAGCACGGTCGGTGTTGCGCCGGGGCGGTGGAATGCCTCGTTCGGCCGGAGCGTCGGCGCCCGTCCCGCCCCGGAGAGCCCCCCGCTACATCGACGCCTGCGCCGTACGCGCTATGATCTCCTCCTGGAGATCCCGGCCGATGTCCACGAAGTAGTCGCTGTACCCGGCGACGCGCACGAGGAGATCACGGTACTCCTCGGGTCGCCGCTGGGCGTCGCGCAGGGTCTCCGTGTCCACGACGTTGAACTGGATGTGGTGGCCGCCCAGGCGGAAGTAGGTCCGCACCAGGTCCGCCAGGCGGTCGATGCCGGTATCGCCCTCGAGGACCTGCGGCAGGAAGCGCTGGTTCAGGAGCGTCCCTCCGGACTTCACCTGGTCCATCTTCCCCAGCGACTTGCACACCGCCGTGGGCCCCCGGCGGTCCGCCCCCTGGGACGGAGAGGTGCCGTCGGAGATGGGCATGCGCGCCCTCCTGCCGTCCGGCGTGGCGCCCACGCGTGTGCCGAAGTACACGTGGCACGTCGTGGAGAGCATGTTCAGGTGATAGTGCCCCCCCCGGGTGTTGGGGCGCCCGTCGATGGTGCGGAAGAGGGAGTCGTAGATCCGGCGCATGATGTCGTCGGCCCGGTCGTCGTCGTTGCCGAACTTCGGGGTCCGGTTCAGCAGGAGCTGCCTCAGCGACTCCTCTCCCCGGAAGTCGTCCGCCAGGGCGCGCAGAAGCACCGCCATCTTGAGGCCCGCGTCGAAGACGTGCGTGCGCACCGCCGACAGCGCGTCGGTGGTGGTGCCGATGCCGCAGCATTGAATGTAGCTGGTGTTGTATCTCGCCCCGCCGTCGTTGTAGTCGCGGGCGTTCTCGACACAATCCCGGATCACCACGGACAGGAACGGGGCCGGAACCCAGCGGGCATACAGCGATTCCACCACCTGGTTCATCTGGACCTTCACGTCCACGAACCAACGGAGCTGTGCCTCGAAGGCGGCGTAGAGATCCTCGAAGGAGGCGAAGGTGCGGGGGTCCCCCGTGGCGGGTCCGATGCGCTTGCCCGAAGCGGGATCGACCCCGTCGTGCAGCGCCAGCTCGAGGATCTTCGGCGTGTTCAGATAGCCTGTGAGGAAATACGCCTCCTTGCCGAACGCTCCGGTCTCGATGCACCCGCTGGTGCCCCCCTCCCGCGCATCCTCCACCTTCTTGCCCGCCCACACCTGCTCGGCCACGACCTCGTCGGCGTTGAAGATCGAGGGGTATCCCAGCCCCTTGCGGATCACACGGCACGCCGCCTTCAGGAAGCGGTCGGGCGTGCGCATGGAGACCTGAACGTTCGCCTGCGGCTGCAGGAGCCGGACCTCGTCCATGACCTCCAGGAGCAGGTACGAGAGGTCCGACACCGCGTCGGCACCATCCCGGTCCAGTCCGCCGAGGTTGATGTTCGTGAAGTCGTTGTAGGTGCCGCTCTCCTCCGCGGTGACTCCGACCTTCGGCGGCGCGGGATGGTTGTTGAACTTGATCCACAGACACGAGAGGAGCTCCTTCGCGCCTTCCCGGTCCAGAGTCCCGTTGGCGAGATCCCGCTCGTAGAACGAGCGCAGGTGCTGGTCGAGGTGGCCGGGGTTCATGGCATCCCAGCCATTGAGCTCGGTGACGGTACCGAGGTGGACGAACCAGTAGGTCTGTATGGCCTCCCACAGGTTGCTCGGCGGGTGCGCAGGCACGCGGCGGCACACCTGGGCGATGCGCCGGAGCTCGCGTCGACGCACCGGATCTTTCGTTTCCTGCGCCATCTTGGCGGCGAGCTCCGCGTGGCGCCGGGCGAAGACGATGGCCGCGTCGCAGGCGACGTCCATGGCCTGGAGCGCCTCCGCCTTCCGCGTTGCATCGGGGTCGTTCAGATAGTCGAGGCGGGCGCTCCTCACCCGGATGCGCTTCTTCGTCTCCAGGAGCCCGTGCCGGTAGATCTCCCCGTCCAACGCGGTGTGGCCCGGCGCACGCTGTTCCATGAACTCCGTGAAGATCCCCGCCTCGTAGGCGTCCAGCCACCGCTGGGGCGCCCGGGCGAAGACGCGGTCACGCATGGAGCGGCCGCTCCAGTATGGAATGATGTCCCGCTGGTAGAGCTCCATCGCTTCGTCGCTGGTGGCGTAACGCGTCCTCTCGCGGCGGTCCAGCGTGCTCAGGTCCTCGACGCTGTGGCACGTAAGCTCTGGATAGGTGGGCACGGCTTTGGGAGCCGGTCCGCGCTCGCCCACGATGAGCTCGTCCTCCCCGATCCAGATCGTCTTTCTCTCGCAGAGCTCCCGGAAGGCCAGAGCGCGAAGCACGGGCACGGGGTAGCGTCCTTCGTTCTCACGGTAGAAGCGCGTGACGATCTCGGCCCGCTCGGTGGACAGCGTGGGCGTGGCCTCGAAGCTCCTGCGCCGGAGGCGCTCGACGCGGTCGTTCATGATCCCTCAGCCTCCGATGATGACGTTGAGCCCCAGCTCCCGGAGCCGCTCGCCCAGCGCCAGGGCGCGCTCGGGCGGTATGGGGCGGTCGTCCTTCAACCTCCAGGGGACGCCGAAGCGTTGGTGCTTGTCCCGGGCGGCGCGATGGAAGGGCAGGAGATGTACCGCCTCCACCGAATGATCGGAGCGCCCGGCGAGAAGGACACCGGCGCGCTCGATGTGCTCGTCGCCGTCGCTGATGCCCGGAATCAGGGGCAGACGCACGTGGACCCGGGCCCCGCCCTCCAGCAGTCGTTCCAGGTTCTCGAGGATGGGCCGAAGCGGCACCCCCGTGGCGCGGCGGTGCAGGGCCGGGTCGAGGGTCTTCAGGTCGTAGAGGAAGAGGTCCGTCTCCTCCGCCACCTGCATCAGGACCCGCGGGGATGCGAAGCCCGTGGTGTCTACAGTGCGATGGATGCCGACCCGACCGCACGCACGCAGCGACTCCAGGACGAACCCCCACTGCAGGAGCGGCTCTCCACCCGAGAAGGTCACGCCGCCACCCGACTGGTCGTGGAAGATTTGATCGCGCTCGATCTCGACGAGGAGCTCCTCCACGGTCCACGTCTCCCCCACCAGCTGCCGAGCCTCCGACGGGCAGGCCTGAACGCAGGCACCGTCCACCTTGCAGCGGCTCCCGTCCACGACGACGCCCGCCGGGGTCATGGAGAGCGCGCTCTCCGCACACGCCTCCACGCAGGAGCCGCACCTCAGGCAGCGCTCGGAGTCGTAGTGGATGAACGGCGCCCTGCCCTGGCTCTCCGGGTTGTGGCACCACCAGCACGACAGCGGACATCCCTTGAAGAACACCGTGGTGCGGATGCCGGGCCCGTCGTGGACGGAATACCTGCGGATATCGAAGATGAGGCCTCTTCGCACGCGTGCTCTCCCGGGCAGGGTCCAGGCCAGGGAGGGTGTGCCGCGGGCGCCCGGGCTCATGGCCAACCCGGAATATAGCGGCTTGCGGCCGGATGCCGCGGCCCAGCTCTCGCCACGGAGGCCTGAGCCACCGGTGGGAAGGCCGGGGAAGGCGGTCCGGGGGGAACCCGATCCCGGCTCGCTTCGGTCGTAGGGAGAATCCCGGATGCGTAGGGAGATTCCCCGCTTGTGCCTCCCTGCCCTCCCCAATACCCTTTGGGGCCTTCCGGGCCACCCGCCCGGAACGCGCAGTGCATCCACGGAGAGTTTGGAACCTACATCGGAACCCAAAGGGAGCGCGTCCATGAAGGTCGCCGTCCTGAAGGAAACACGCGCCGGCGAGCACCGGGTGGCCCTCGTTGCCCAGGGTGTACAGACGCTGTCGAAGTCGGGGCTGGAGGTCGTCGTCGAGTCCGGCGCCGGCGAGGCGGCCGGCATCTCGGACGACGGGTACAAGCAGGCGGGAGCCTCCATCGCCGGCAGCGCGGCCGAGGCGTTGAAGGGTGCGGGATTGGTCCTGCTCATCAACCCGCCCGAGGCCGCCACGGTGACAGGTTTGGCCGAGGGAACGATTCTCGTTTCCTTCCTGAGCCCCATGACCGACCACGCGTTGGTCAAGAGCCTCAAGGACCGCAAGGTCACCGCCATCTCCATGGAGATGGTCCCGCGCATCACGCGGGCCCAGTCCATGGACGCTCTCTCCTCGCAGGCGACGGTGGCGGGATACAAGGCCGTGCTCATGGCCGCCGATGCCCTCCCGAAGTTCCTGCCCATGTTCACGACGGCCGCCGGCACGATCCGACCGGCCAAGGCCCTCATATTGGGTGCCGGCGTGGCCGGGCTGCAGGCCATCGCCACGGCAAGGCGTCTGGGTGCGGTGGTGGAGGCCTTCGACGTCCGTCCCGCCGTCAAGGAGCAGGTGGAGAGCCTGGGCGCGAAGTTCCTGGAGACCGAGCACGATGTCACCGCCGAGGGCGAGGGCGGCTATGCCAAGGAGCTCTCGGAGGAGCAACACCGGAAAGAGCTCGATCTCATCGCCACCCATATCGCCGACGCCGATGTCGTCCTCACCACCGCGCAGATCCCCGGGCGCAAGGCTCCGGTGCTCGTCACCGCGGATATGGTGAAGTCCATGAAGCCGGGGTCCGTCATCGTCGACCTCGCTGCCGAGTCCGGTGGCAACTGCGAGCTCACCAAGGCGGGCGAGACGGTCGTGGCCCACGGCGTCACCGTTCTGGGCCCCTCCAACCTGCCCGCCACCATTCCGGTGCACGCCAGCCAGATGTACTCGAAGAACATCGTCACCCTCGTCGGCGAGTTCGTGGACAAGGAGGGTGCCGTGAATCTCGACTTCGCCAACGACGTGGTCGGTCCCTCCACGGTGACCCACGCCGGCGAGATCGTGAACGAGCGCGTGAAGGAGGCTGTGGGCGCGTGACGCCCGAGCCCCCGCGTTCGACCCTGACACGAGAAACGTGACGCCCAACTCCGAGGAGAACCCATGGGCGAGTTGATGATCGCACTCTACGTGTTCACCCTCGCGACCCTGGCGGGCCGCGAGGTGATCACCAAAGTCCCTCCCACGCTGCACACGCCGCTGATGTCGGGCTCCAACGCCATCTCCGGCATCTCCATCGTGGGGGCCCTGATCGTGGCGGGCCGGACGCACGGGACGCTGGAGCTCATTCTCGGCGTGGCCGCCGTGGCCATGGGGACCATCAACGTGGTCGGCGGGTTCCTGGTGACCGACCGCATGCTCGCCATGTTCAAGAAGCGTTAGGGGGGAAGCTCACATGAACGGTCATATCATCGTCGAGCTAGCCTACCTCCTGTCGGCGATCCTGTTCGTCGTCGGTCTGAAGCGCCTCCAGTCCCCGGCGACCGCCCGCGCGGGCAACGCCATCGCGGCGGCGGCCATGCTCATCGCCATCGTCACCACGATGGTGGACAACCAGATCCTGTCGTGGACCGAAATCATCATCGGGCTCATGATCGGGGGCCTCATCGGCGGCATCTCGTCGTACGCCGTGAAGATGACGGCCATGCCCCAGATGGTGGGTCTCTTCAACGGTTTCGGCGGCGGCGCGTCCGCGCTGGTGGCCATCGCCGAGTTCGTCACGCTGAAGGGGCAGATCGGCGTCGGCACCCACGGCATCAGCGTCATGGCCACCGTGATCATCGGCGGCGTGACCTTCTCGGGCTCCATGATCGCGTTCCTCAAGCTCCAGGAGTGGATGACGGGCAACCCCATCGTCTATCCTCTCCAGAAGACGTTGAACGCCCTCTTATTCCTCGCCGCGTTGGCCACGGGCATCTTCGCCCTGGGCGTCGGGCACGTGGGCGATCCGTGGACCATGTTCTGGATTCTCACCGCGATCTCGCTGGTGCTGGGGGTCACGCTGACCATCCCCATCGGCGGCGCCGACATGCCCGTGGTGATCTCGCTCCTCAACTCCTACTCGGGATTGGCGGGAGCGGCCGCGGGCTTCGTGGTCATGAACATGGTGCTCATCATCGCCGGGGCCCTGGTGGGCGCGTCGGGGATCATCCTCACCATGATCATGTGCAAGGGGATGAACCGGTCGCTGGCCAACGTCGCCTTCGGCGCCTTCGGCGGCACCGCGCACATCGACAAGTCCCAGATCGGCAAGCGCCCGGTGAAGCGGGCCGACGCCGAGATGGTGGCCGCCGAGCTCGGCTACGTGCACTCGGTGGTCTTCGTGCCGGGATACGGCCTCGCGGTGGCACAGGCGCAGCACGAGCTGCGCAAGGTGGGTGACCTGCTGGAAGCCCGCGGCGTGGACGTGAAGTACGCCGTGCACCCGGTGGCGGGCCGTATGCCCGGGCACATGAACGTGCTCCTCGCCGAAGCCGACGTGCCCTACAACAAGCTCTTCGACCGCGACGAGATCAACGACGACTTCCCCGATACCGACGCGGTGCTCATCATCGGCGCCAACGACGTGTGCAACCCCGCCGCACGGGATCCCAAGAGCGTCATCGCCGGGATGCCCATCATGGATGTGGACAAGGCGCGGCGGACCATCGTCATGAAGCGTTCGCTGTCACCGGGCTTCGCCGGCATCGACAACGACCTCTTCTACAACGACAACAACCTCATGTTCTTCGGCGACGCCAAGAACTCCCTGGCGGAGCTGGTGAAGGCGATCCGCGAGCTGCCCTGACGCGCATCCGGCAGCCGACATCGAGGGGCCGGGAGCGGATGCTCCCGGCCCCTCGTGCACGTCCGACGTCGCTTCTCCACCCCCACCGTCGTGTGCGCCTCGGGAGGGCGAGGGCGTCGTCTACGCCTCCGTGGCCGCGCGTGCGGCATCCTGCAGGAGGCTCCAGAGCGCCGCGACGTGCGATTCCATGGTCTTCAGGTTGCCGATGGCCACCCGCAGCACCAGACGCCCACCGAGCTTCGTGTGCGACAGGAACGCGGTGCCCGATGCGTTCACCCCATCGAGGATGCGCTGGTTGAGCTCGTCCGCCTCCTCGTCGGCCATGCCCGCCGGCGCGTGCCGGAGACAGACCAGCCCCAGCGTCACCGGTGCCGCCACGCTCCAACCCTCCGTGGCTTCCGCCCACGACGCCAGCTGCTTCGCCAGACGCACGTGCTCCCGGATGTTGGCCACCAGGCCCGCCCGGCCGAACCAGCGGAGCACGAACCAGAGCTTCAAGGCCCGGAAGCGCCGGCCGAGAGCGACACCGTAGTCCATGAGGTTCTTCACCTGCCCCTGCTCAGCCGTGCGCAGGTACTCCGGAACGAGGGAGAACGCGCGCACCAGCTCCTCGGGGCGTCGGCAGTAGAGCGCCGAGCAGTCCGTGGGGGTGAAGATCCACTTGTGGGGGTTGATGACGATGGAGTCGGCCCCCTCCCACCCCGCGAACATGGGGCGCAGCTCGGGGACGATGGCCGCCGGGCCCCCGTACGCCGCGTCCACGTGCACCCACGCACCGTGGGCAGCCGCCAGGGGCACGATCTCCTTCACCGGGTCCAGGGAGGTCACCGAGGTGGTGCCCAGGGTGGCCACCACCGCCACCGGCCTGATCCCGGCGGCCTCGTCCTCCTTCAGCGCGGCGTCCAGCGCGTCCAGCCGCATGCGGAACGCGTCGTCCGAGGGGATGGCGCGGTACCCTTCACGGCCGAATCCCAGGGCCATGACGGCCTTCTCCACCGAGGAGTGCGCGTGCTCGGATGCGTAGACCCGGCCACGGGGAAGGCCGAACAGGCCGCCGGCGTGCACCTCCGGATAGGCGACTTCGCGCGCGGCTGCAAGGGCGTAGAGCGTCGAGTGCGAAGCGGTGTCGTTGATGACGCCGTCGAAGCCCTCGGGGAGTCCGACGAGCTGGCGGAGCCAGTCCATGACCACCTCCTCGAGCTCCGTGGCCGCCGGGGAGCTCCGCCAGACCATGGCATTGAGGTTCATGGCCGCCGACAGCATCTCCCCCAGGATGCCGGGGCCCGACCCCGTGGTGGCGAAGTAGCCGAAGAAGGACGGGTGGTTCCAGTGGGTGACTCCGGGCACCACCAGGTTCCGGAAGTCGGCCAACGCGGCTTCCATCTCCTCCCCGCTCTCGGGAGGGTGGCCGGGGATGCGGGAGCGCACGTCCCCGGGGCGTACGTCCGGGAAGACGGGCAGGTTCCCCACCGACCCCAGGTAGTCGGCGATCCAATCGGAGACCTCGTGTGCGAGGCGGCGTAGCTCTTCCGGGGGAAGATCCCCCACGCCGCGGGTCATCTCCGTGCTCAGCGCCTACCGTTGCGCGAGGGAGAGACCATGCTGTTCGGGGGCGTCACCGCCTCCACCAGCTCCGTGCGGAGCACGTCGAGCTGGCTCTGGATCTCCGCCCTCAGCTCGGCGGTGGGCGGCACGTCCGGAATCCCCGACCCCTCGAAGAGCGCGAAGAAGAG
>Ga0315535_1000014_pt1 | contig 98528 bp, 111 predicted proteins | sample SalMarSW160220MG_2_FD_203092 | JGI IMG/M metagenome (GOLD analysis project Ga0315535, IMG submission 203092) | Salt marsh sediment microbial communities from the Plum Island Ecosystem LTER, Massachusetts, United States - Salt Marsh Sediment SW1602-20 ... | reverse complement strand
GCTTTAGGCATCTTATCCAAAAAAGTTGCGTTAAGGTTGTTTCTTGGTCTTATAAGTCCAATGCAATTTGGACCGACTATTCGAATCCCATATTTCTTGGCGATCTCTGCGCACTTCTCTTCCAATGCCTTACCCTCGGGACCTGTCTCTTTAAAGCCGGCAGAAACAATTATTACACCTTTGACATTCGCCTTGCCACATTCTTCTATTACCTCGGGAACAGTTTTAGCAGGAGTTGCAATGATCGCCAAATCGATTGCATGTGGAGCTTTTTCAACTGAAGGATAAGTCTTTACGCCTAAAATCTCTGACTTGCGTATGTTAATAAAATAGACTTTGCCTGAATAACCCATTTGAGTAAAATTCTTAACTATGGCATATCCAACTGACCCTTCAGAATCACTAGCGCCTATAATTGCTACACTGTTGGGGTTAAAAATTTTGTCTAGATTTTTGGTAACCATCGGGAATCCTCTGGTTAAGGTTCGTGTAAGACGGATAGATTAAAAGCTTATTGCCTAAAAAACCTCAACCGCTGAATATAACAGGGTTGTAAAAAGAAAAGCCTCTCGAAATCAAATGGCTACTGCGGATCAGAGAATCCTATTGGAAGTACTTCTTAATCTCACCGAGGGAAAGTATCCTGACACCGTTTTCATTTAGCATCAGTTCAGCTTTCTCTACATTACTTGGCCTTAGAATAAGAGCTATCTTTCCCTCAACGTGAACCGCCGAAGAATAAGCATATTCAATGTTGATGCCACAATCACCTAAAATCTTGGTTATCTTTGAGAGGGAATTCTGCTCGGAGATAAAAGTTGCAGTAACCTCAGTGTTCTTCTTTGATTTTGCAAGATTAAAATCAGCTTCTTCTAAGGCAAATTGAGCTTTTTCCGGATCTTCAGTTATAAACCTAACTAATCCGAATTCGCCCTTATCAGCTATGGACAATGCAAACACCTTCAGCTTATTTTCATCAATTTTAGACACAACTTCAAAAAGTGAACCTGGATGATTATCAAGAAAGACACTAACCTGAGTTATCGGCACACTTCACACCAAGTTATTCAGTAGCAGAAGTTAATATTTAACTTTAACCAAACAATTCCCAACCAAAAAAGAAACTGCATGTTTAACCAACATTTATATTTTCTATCGGCTAATTTCTTGCTAATCGGAGAAACTTAAATTTGTTAAAATGCACCGACGTTTCAAAGCATTTTGGAGGTCTCCAAGCCGTAAGAAACGTCAATTTTAACGTCGATTATGGCGAAATAGCCGGTCTTGTAGGTCCTAACGGAAGTGGCAAATCAACTCTGCTAAACCTAATAAGTGGAGTATACAAACCCGACTCAGGACAAATCATTTACAACGGTGAAGATATAGCAAAGTTGGCTCCTCACAAAATTTGTGCCAAAGGAATAACCAAAACTGCGCAGACCGTTCAGTCTTTTCCAGAAATGACTGCCACAGAAAATGTACTCACAAGCGCAGTGTTTAACCAGAAAAAATTGAAAGAAAAAAGCAATACCCTTCAGAAATCTCGAGAACTGCTAGAATTTGTTGGATTAGCAAAAGAAAAATTTGATACTCCTGCAAAAAACCTCAACGTAGTCGAACTACGCCGCATTCAGCTCGCAAAAGCACTGGCCACTAATCCCAAGATGCTTCTGCTTGACGAATTACTTACCGGCTTAACGCCTAAAGAATGCGATGAAGCCATTGCACTGATCAAACAAATCAACAAACAAGGGGTTACAGTACTCATAGTTGAACATGTAATGCGAGTCATTATGGGCTTGTGTGATCGAGTGGTAGTTTTACAGCATGGAGAAAAAATCTGCGAAGGCACACCAAAACAAGTATGCACGGATGAAAATGTTGTAAACGTATATTTGGGCAAATGCTTCAAGTTCGGAGAAGAATAAACATGTTAGAAGTGGAAGACATCTCAGCGGCATACGGTATGGTGCAGATACTTCGAAACGTCAGCTTCAAAGTTGACGAGAAAGAAATAGTCAGCATTATTGGTCCAAACGGCGCCGGCAAAACAACCTTAGTTAAAACAATAATGGGTTTTCTAAAACCCCAAACTGGCTGCATAAGGTTTAGCGGAGAAAACATTGAAAAAACCTCCACTAACCAAATTGTAACAAAAGGTCTAACTATGATTCCTGAAGGCAGAGAAATTTTTCCTCGGATGAGCGTCTTAGAAAATCTAATGTTAGGTGCCTATACCATAAAGGACAAAGAGCGGGTTAAACAGACTAAAGAGAAAGTCTACGGAATTTTTCCAGTCTTAAAAAAGAAGGAAAAAGCATTAGCGCAAACTCTTAGCGGAGGCGAGCAACAAATGCTTGTAATATGTCGCAGTCTTATGTCTAACCCTAAGATGCTGATTCTAGACGAACCGTCGCTAGGTTTAGCGCCCATCATTGTAGAAAAAGTTCTCGACACTGTTCGAACGATAAACGACGAGGGAGTCACGGTACTTCTTGTGGAGCAAAACATACATGACAGCTTAAACGTTGCCAATCGAGGTTACGTTCTGGAAGAGGGCAAGATAATATTGGAAGGCAAAAGTAGGGAACTTTTATCTAATAGTCACATAAAAGAAGTGTATTTAGGTCTCTAAGATAGGCGAGGCAAAGACTTTGGATGGCAAATACTGGAACGAAAAAATAGAAACAATGCCTGTTGAAGAATTAAAAAAACATCAGCTACAAAAACTCAAAGCACAAGTTAAACACTGCTATGAACATAGCAGTTTCTACCACAACAAATTTGACGAGACAAACCTAAAGCCGGACGATATAAAGTCACTACAAGACTTAGCCAAAATTCCATTCACAGTAAAAAACGACCTTAGAGATAACTATCCTTTCGGGATGGTAACCGTCAAACCGCAAGAAATCGTGGAAATACACGCATCCAGCGGCACGACAGGAAACCCCATCGTTGGAGCTTACACTAAAGGCGATATGGATATGTGGCAAGAACTCATGGCGCGCTCCATATATACAGTAGGCGGTAGACAAAGCGACGTCATCCACATCGCTTATGGTTACGGATTATTCACAGGAGGCTTAGGTTTTCATTATGGCGCTCAAAAACTTGGCGCAAAGATTGTTCCTGCAAGCGGTGGCATGACACAACGCCAAATTAAACTAATGAAGGATTTGAAAGCTACTCTCCTTGCATGCACTCCGAGTTTTGCAGTTTATCTTGCAGAAACAATGGCACGAGAGGGGGTAGACCCTAGACGTGACCTTAACCTTAGACTAGGAATGTTTGGTGCTGAACCATGGTCGAACCAAATTCGCGAACGCGTTGAACGTGAGATGGGTATTCAAGCCTTCGATGTTTATGGTTTGACAGAGCTGTGCGGTCCAGGAGTCTCAATCGAGTGCTCTGAACATGATGGACTGCATGTTTGGGAAGACAATTTTATTATCGAAACAATCGATCCAGATACGGGCGAGGTTTTGGAGCCAGGCCAAGAAGGCGAATTAGTCTTCACAACTCTAACTAAAACGGGGATGCCAATGCTTCGATACAGAACCAGAGACATCTCGAAAGTGAACATCGAACCCTGCAAATGCGGACGTACCCATTCCAGAATGATGCGTATCCACGGCAGATCCGATGATATGCTAATTATCCGAGGAGTAAACATTTTTCCGTCACAAATCGAATACGCAGTCATGTGTTTCTCTGAACTTGCCGCTCAATATCTAATAGTTGTTGACCGACCAAGCGCATTGGATACCTTTGTTGTTAAGGTTGAATTATGCGAAAAAGCCTCTAAAGACATGAGTCTTGACAAGAATTCCTTGAAAGCCGATATTCAAAAAAAAATTCACATTGTAACGGGAATATCTGCTGACGTTGAAATTGTTAGACCAGGCGAGCTTCCACGAAGTGAAGGAAAAGCTAAACGGGTTCTTGATTTACGTAAAGGCAAGATGTAAAGTTCACAGTTATGACTTCCAAGATTGCACAAGATAAACCTGGCAGTTTTGCTTTGCTTAATGGAGATGAGGCAGTTGCACGTGGAGCAGTAGAGGCAAACATCAAAGTCGCATCCGCCTATCCTGGGACGCCTTCTACTGAAATTTTAGAGGCTTTAGCTGAGGTTGCAGAAGAGAGAGAGTTCTATGCTGAATGGAGCATTAACGAAATCGTCGCAGCTGAAGTCGCTGCCGGTGCTTCAATGACTGGAGTACGCTCGATCGTTTCTATGAAGCATGTAGGTTTAAACGTTGCATCAGACGCGGTAATGACTTTGGCTTATACTGGAGTTGAAGGCGGCATGGTTATTGCTGTATGTGATGACCCAGCATTGCACAGCAGCCAAAACGAACAAGACACACGTTACTTCGCAGTCCACTCCAAATTGCCAATGCTCGATGCAAGCAACCCTCAGGAAGCCCACGACATGGCAAGAGAAGCCTTTGAAATCAGCGAAAAACTTCATCTGCCGATTATCTTGCGGCTAACAACAAGGGTTGCTCATGGAAAATCTAGAGTAAAAGTAGGTAGCCTCCAAAAAATCAGCCGAAGAGCTTCCTTTGACAAGGACGGCTCCAAATGGGTCATGGTTCCCTCCAACGCAATTCGTCAACATAGAGTTTTGGAAGGTAGGTTAGTTGAAGCAAAAAAACTCGCCAACGACTCAAAATTCAACTCAATCGAAGACAACAAAAGCGAGATTGGTATAATTGGAAGTGGAGTGGGCTTCTATTATGCTAGGTCAGTTCTGGATACTTCCAAGTTTTCTTGGCTGAAATTGGGTTTAGTTTACCCCTTCCCGGATGATATAGTCAAGAATTTTGCGTCGAAAGTAAAAAAATTAATCGTAATTGAAGAATTAAGACCCTACCTTGAAGAAAACATCCAGCGAATAGGGCTAAAAGCGATTGGCAAAAGTCAATTGGGTTTAGAGGAGATCGGCGAATTTACCCCCGACATCGTAAGGCAAGCTTGCGCTAAATTAAAATTAACAATCCAAGCAGAAAAACCTGAACTGGTAGATTTGCCGCCTCGACCGCCGGCTCTTTGCCCTGGTTGCCCTCATCGAGCTTTCTATTACGCTTTAAACATGATAAACCAGCATGTGAACTGTGACAGCGAAAAATGTGTTGGTTGCGACATCTGTGAGTATGCTTGTTCGTTTGAAAAGGAAAAAGTCTTTAATCCACGCAAATCGCGGATTCGATCTGTAAGAATTGGTCAGGTAGTTAACACTGCTATAACTTGCAAGACCTGCAAAGACGCTCCTTGCGTAAAAGTTTGCCCCGAAAAAGCCCTAACCCAATCTTTGGAGACAGGGACAATAAAGGTTGATGAGCAGAAATGTAGAGGCTGTGATTGGTGCATAGACGCTTGCGAGTACGGAGCCATAACGTTGCATCCTAACAGCAACAAAGCCATCGTTTGCGATGCTTGTGGAGGAGATCCCAAATGCATACCTGTTTGTCCTGAAAGTGCCCTGACTTTAGCAGGCAGATCCAACGACAAGATCGTCACAGGGGACATCGGTTGCTACACTCTGGGTGTTTTGCCTCCGATTACCGTGGTTCAATCATGCCTTTGCATGGGGGGCGGAATTTCTCAGGCTGCAGGAATGGTCCATGCAGGGGTTAAAGACAAAGTGTTTTCAGTTATCGGTGACTCCACATTCTTCCATGGAGGAATGCCTGGATTGCTAAACATTGTGTACAATAAAGCCAATGTTTGCGTGGTCATTTTGGACAATAGCGTAGTTGCCATGACGGGTCATCAACCGACACCAGGTTCAGGAAAAACGGCCATGGGCAAAGAAGCAAAGAAAATTCAAATCAAAGATATCGCCAAAAGTGTTGGCATAGAAAAAATCTTAATCGTTGACCCTTACGACCTCCAAGCGACAACTGCAGCTATAAGAGAAACTTTGGAATATAAAGGTCCATCAGTTATCATCTCGCAGCGAGCTTGTCCACTACTCGTGGAAAGAGGCAAACAAAGAGAAGTTAAAGAAGATTGCAACGCCTGTGGAGTTTGCGTTAAAGCATTCGGTTGCCCTGCCATCAGTCTTTCTAAAGAGCATGCAGAAATCGACCCCACCCTCTGCTACGGCTGCGGAGTTTGCGAAACTGTCTGTCCATTTGGCTCCATACAGAGGAAAGAGCCATGAAACTCGATGTAGTCTTCAGCGGCGTCGGGGGACAAGGAGTCGTAGTTTTAAGTGACATTTTTTGCGAAGCCGCCATGCTTGAAGGTTTTGATGTAGCGAAAGCGGAAATTCATGGAATGGCACAGCGGGGCGGTTCAATTGTCGCCTACACAAGAATTGGTAAAAAAGTTGAATCTCCCCTGATTGAAACAGGAAAAGCAGATGCGATTGTTGGTTTTGAAATCTTAGAGACTGCCAGAGCTTTGCCGATGCTCAAAAACAATGGCACAGTCATCGTTAACATGAAATATATTCCGCCTAGCTGTCTAACATCTGACTCTAAATCCTTAAAAACTCTGGATTTGATTACGCTTCTTAAAACTAAAGCACTGGTTCATGAAGTAGAGGGAACAGAATTAGCTCAAAAACTTGGCAACCTACTGGTCGTAAACACGATTCTCTTGGGCGCACTCTCTGCACTTCCAGAGATACCTGTAAGTGTTGACTCTTTTAAGCAAGCTATTGCAGGCAGACTTAAAGAAAAATACATCAATCTAAACTTAAAAGCATTTCAACTGGGAAGAAAAAGCGTTTGTTGAGTTAATTTTATTAACAAATGCTTGGATATACCAGACAAAAAGCAAAGAGGATGTTATATTGCAAAAGAAACTTTTAGCCGTGATAGTGGTAATAATAATTGTAGTCGCAATTGTTGCAGCAATTCAATTAAGCATGAGTCCCGCACCATCTGCTGATGCAAGAGACATTATGATAGGCTTGGTTGCCCCAATATCGGGATCACCAGTCGGACAAGACATGGAACGCGCTGCTCGCATGGCTGTACAAGAAATCAATGATGCAGGCGGCATACACGTTTCCAGTTGGAACACTAATGTCAACATAACTTTAGTAATTGCTGACACAATAAACGATGCCCCAACCAATGCAGTTGCACCAGTAACAAGAGCTGTTGAAACCGATAAAGTTGACTTACTCATAGGCGGATATGGCAGCGCAGGCACATTGGCAAACGAAATCGTGGCTATCGAAAATAAAGTTCCATTCATAATCACTGGAGCTTCAAACGAACTCGTAACTCGAAGAGGACCCCAAGGTAATTACGGTGGTTTCGGAGCAAATGGGGCAAACAGCGTCAGTGACTCCGATGGAATGAGCTATATGTTCCACTACTGTACCACAACGTACCATTACAGCAAGACTGTGGTTGACTTCTTTGCCAACGAAATGAAACCCATGGTTGCACCCGACCGTAACTTTAGCTTAGCAATACTCTACCGCAATGACGCTTTTGGACAAGGCGTTGAGCAAGCTGTCAAATTCTGGATACAAGATGAAAATCTTCCAATTACTCTAGTAGCTGACCGAAACTATGACCCAACAACCACAAACTACCAGACCGACCTAACAGCCGTTGCAACGACGAATCCAGATGCAGTACTTGTAGTTGACAACCCTGACAAATCACCCTTGATAATAAAGCAAGGATGGAACGACGTTGGATTAAAAACTGTCTACATTGTAATTGAAAACAACCAAGATCAAGCATTCTATGACCTTATCGGATCCACTGGCGATGGACAACTTCTTGAGTCAAGGTTTAACCCATTCATGGACCCCTCATACTCAACAGCAGTACAAGCATACGTTGAAAAATTCGACCAACTCTATCCACACACAATGCCAGGCATGATGGGCGCAGACACGTATGATGCATTCTTCATAGCCAAAGCCGCCATCGAAAGTGCTGGAACAATCGACAAAGTAGCTGTGAGAGATGCAATTGAAACAACAAATATGGACCAAAGTCTTATTCCAACACAATCAGGCAAGATTGAATTCAGTACTGGCGTCAACTATCATGAAATTCTACCATTGACCTTCGTTGAACAACTAAAATGGGATGAAGCAACAAGCCACCTAACATCACAAATCGTTTGGACCCCCAACAGCAACAGTGATCTAAAACAAGCGGACTTCACCCTGCCAACAGGGTATGAACCTGGACAATAATTGTCCAAACTATCCCTTTCTTTTGTTTCTCGTATGTTTTAAATAGTTAACTTGAGAATTTATGTCAATCTTAACTTGAGAGAGAGGATTCGTTAAAACATGGATATCACGGCACCAACAATCATTTTAACCTTAGTCTGGGGTGTCGCTATTGGATGCGTTTACATTTTGCTCGCAACTGGGTTAAACATAATTTTCGGTGTCATGAAACTTGTTAACTTTGCGCATGGACAGCTGCTAATGATCGGCGCATACTTAACATGGACAATAACTTATTCAGCTGGACTAAACGCCTACGCAGCAATAATTCTTTCCATGTTAGTTGTAGCGTGCATAGGGGTAGCAGTTGAACGACTAACCTTCCGTAGAATTCTAGGAGGAGATAAACTCAACGAGATTTTTGTGAGCCTCGGTTTAATTTACATTTTTGAAAACGCTGCAATGCTAATTTGGGGAGCCAATTCAAAACAGATCGTCAGCCCCTTAGCTGGACTCAGTTTAGCTTTACCAAGCATATCAATTACCTACGACCGAATAGTGGCGGTATTTGTAGTTATCGTTACCCTGATAGCTTTTGGTTTACTAATACAGAAAACAAAGATTGGCTTAGCCATGCGCGCGACCAGCCAAAGAAACAGCACAGCCATGCTTATGGGCATAAATGTTGAAACAATTTATATGCTCACCTTTGCGATCGGTTCAGCTTTAGCAGCTGTAGCCGGAGGATTATACGGCATCATCTTCTCTTTTGACTATCAAGTCGGCGCTATTCCAACTATCATTGCTTTTGCCATCATAATACTCGGTGGACTGGGAAGCATAAAGGGCGCCATCATCGGTGGCTTACTCTACGGGATCGTCGAACAATTAGCAACACTGTTTTTTGGCGGCGTTTGGGGAAGCGCAGTTGCTTTTGCCATGCTAATAGTTGTGCTTATCATTAGACCTAACGGAATATTTGGAGAAAAAGGAGAATAAAAATGCAAATCAAACAGGCAGTCACGTCATTTTTGCGCTCCAAAGGCTTCCAAATAATGCTAGGCGCATTTGCCCTATTGGCTATAATTCCGGTACTTGCCAACAACAACTTTTTCCTCTACGTCTTTACCCTGATTTTTGTTTTTGCAATCTACGCTTCAAGCTGGAATTTGCTAGCGAACTCGGGTCAAGGCTCCCTTGGGCACGCAGCTTTCTTGGGTATCGGAGGATTCGCATCGGCACTCATCGGAGGATCAATGTCGTCTGCCATAATAGTTAGCTTGGGCGTAACTAAAATGCCGATTGGCGCTTTGTCCGTTTTAATTCAAATCGTGGTAATTCTGATTGGAGGATTGCTCTCAGCGGGAATAGGTTTCTTGATAGGACTAGCGTGTGTAAGGTTAAAAGCTTGGTACCTCGCTATGGTAACCTTCGGATTCTCAGTTATCGCAAGTACTCTCTCAAGCCAACTAGATGTTGTTACAAATGGAATAAACGGGTTCGCACCCACAACACTCGTACCAAGCGGATACCCATTCTACATTCTAGTAATTACATTTGCAGTAACCTCGATAACCACGATGTCTTTGATTATGAAATCACGTATAGGATTAGCATTCCGAGCGATCCACGGAAATGAAGAAGAAGCAAAAATGATCGGGATAAACACAGCAAAATACAAACTCATCGCATTCGTCATCAGCACCTTCTTCGCGGGCATCGCCGGGGGCCTATACGCATATTTTATTAGATTCATACAAAACGATATTTTCTCTCCTGCCAACTCGTTCTTGCCGCTGATAATGACTGTTATAGGAGGCTTAGGAACAGTTGCTGGACCCATAATCGGCTCTATCTTCCTTGTCTCGCTCCAGCAAACATTAGCGCTTCCTAGCGTTGTAGAAATGATGCGTTCATCTCTTGGCGCTTACTTCCCAGGTGTAAGCAACGTTGGACCACCAATATCGTACCTTCTAATAGGAATTATCTTAGTATTGATTGTGATCTTTTCTCCAAAAGGCTTAGCGCCCCTATTCCGCAAACTCCTAAAGTACATAACTTCAGAGGAAAAAACCAAGGAGACAAAAAAACAATGAAAGGAACAGACCATTTTGCCAAAGCTTTAGGCATAGAAGTCCTCGAATCAAAAGATGGCTTCGCAAAAGTCTGCATGAAAGTTGAAAAAACACACACTAACGCTTTGGGTTTTACTCATGGTGGCGCAATCTTTTCTTTGGCAGATTATGCGTTTGCATTAGCTTGTAACTTTGGCGATAACGTTGCAGTTGCGGTTCAAGTTGATATAAAATTTCTAAAACCCACTGTTGAAGGTGACATCCTAACAGCTGAGGCAACAAGGGTTTCTGAGGGCAAGACCACGGGACTTTACCAAGTTATGGTGCTCAAAATAGATAAAATCGTGGCAGTTTTTTCAGGTCTTGCTTTCAAAAAATAAGAGATAAAGCGAACAAACTAACGCTTGAAAAAGGATAACCAGCCGCCAACAATATTTTTATGTCAGACTCTAACCTACACTTATGTTGCTGGGGTGGCCGAATGGTTCAGGCGGTAGCCTGCAGAGCTGCTATATATGGGTTCAATTCCCATCCCCAGCTCTTTTTCCGAACCCTAAGCTTTCGAGTGACTATTTCCGTTTTCTGAATAGCTTCGAGTAATCCATTGAACAGACATATTCGAATCCGTTCTCAATAAGTTGGCTGGCTTCCTGGACTGTCTTGGCAACTTTACAGACAAATTCATCGTCTTGAGGAAAGTCAATCAGTTGAGTATAAACGAGCGTATTCTTGATGCTCTTGTGACCAAGGAGTTTCATGACGTACAAAATGTCTTTGGTTTTGTGGTATTCCATGGTTGCTTTCCAGTGTCTGAAGGTATGAAAGGTTATTTGGTTGATTCTTTGGTTTTGGAGCTTGTTGGCTGTTCTCTTGCGTTGTCTTGTAAATGAGGTTCTGTAGCCTCGAATGTCGTAGGTTCCGAATATTTTATCAGATTTTTTCGGAAGCATGGTTATCATTGCAAGCAGTTTGCTTGATACTTTGAACTGTCGTGCGTGGCTACCTTTTTCTGGTGTGATTCTGACGGTAGAGTTGACGTAGTCGATATCTATCCATTTGAGTCTCCAAGCTTCACCCACTCTAATTGCGGTCTCTTTGAGAGTTTGAAGAAGCGCCGCAGTTTTTTCTCCGCATCCGGCGATGAGCTGGTCAATTTCTTGCTCGGTTGGTATGATGTAGTACTCGATTAATCGTGCTTTCGTGATTCCAATTTTAGGAAATAATACTTTGTCAAGGTTTGAGAGATTTACTTTTGTTAAGTTCTCAACCATGATAGCCAACACCAATAAGACGGGATTAATCACTACTAAGAAATATGCGCGCCAAGATATTTCTACTCTGTTTTTTAACCGTTTTTTCTGTGTTTTTTCCATCAAATTACTGCTACCGTTCGAGCACATTTGTTAAGAATTCTCTTCTTCCTAACTTAACCGCAATTACTGAAAACATAAATTTTTCACTAATCATCGCGCGCATAATGATTTGGTAGCCTCCTAGTTTTGTATAAAAAGCGACGAGTTTTTAATCATCTAAAAGAAGGTATGGCGTTGGTGTCGGTCCGGGTAGCCACATATTCTATCGCTACCGAAGTGAACGCTTGACTCAGGCAGACACCCCGTAGCGCGCGCTGGCTGGAAGTGATTTGCATCTTTTTCCCACTCTTTAATTAGGCTAAAGGTTGCGTTCGTCTTCAGCGTGTTTGCAAACCTAAAAAACCTGGTATACCCACTTTTCCTGGGCTGAACAACAGTTTCCCTTTCCAAAATTCGAAGCTGCCTAATTGCAAGCCCATAATTAACACCCAACCTGCTGACTATGCCTGAGGTGTGAAGCTGCTGGTATGTATAAAGAAGTTTGAGGATTTTCATCCTGATTTTAGAGCAGAAAAAAGGAAAGGGTTACTCGGGTTTCCAGACAAAACCGCTCTCCCCATAGACAAACCTTTGAAAGAATGATTATCAGGGATTTTGAGTCATTGCTTGATAAAAAAAAGTGCATGAAGCATCCTGCGCGCCTTAACAGCAATTCATTACTCAAAGTAGCAGCACCCATTTTGATGAAGTTAAAATGAAAAGATGGAAAATGATTGAAAGTAGCTGATTTGTCAGAGAGTCCAATCTTTAATGAAGCCGAACTGGTGTATTTGTTGGTTAGTAAAATCTGGTGGAAGCGTATGTCCTTCTGTAAGTCCGAAACCATCCACAGTATTTAATTTCTTGGTGCCCGTCAATTTTAATTCGCCTTCAATCTTAATGTTTTCTGGATTCAAAATTGTTCCTTGGGGCGAAAAATTATAGCCTGAAAGACTTGATACAACCCAATAACTAAGTGTTGGACTTCCAGCAATGTTGAATACAAGTGTACCCTCAGTCCGGGCAAAACCTTCTCCAGTTACAGCATTTATTTCAGCATAAGAACTAGCAATTAAATCGAAATCATCGGGGTAAGTATAAACTTGGTTATCAATGGTAAGAGTTATCTCAATTATGTTCTCTTGGACCATTTCCATCTTGATAATTGGAGCTCCACTACTATCAACAGAAATGATTGTGTTCGGACCCATTACGGCTCTATAGTCATAACCTACAAATTCTGATTTGGGTTTATGTCCGGCTTGTGACATGGCTATCATTGAAGCGCATAATATTGACAGTATAGCTATTGTAGTAAACATTATAATTTTCTTATTCATTTTTTCACCCCCTTCAAACTGTGTTGACTCAAATTTTTAAGTTCATCAAAAACCAATTAAGTCATATTTTCTACTTTACTTTTGGTGAGTGACTAAGTCTATCACTACCGTATTATGGGGGAAACAAGTTGGACGAAGAAACAATAATAAACATTCTAAAAAGTTCGGGCTTGACTGAGAAAGAGGCAGAGGTATATCTTTTTCTTTCCCAGCATGACCTTCGCAAAGGCGCAGAAATCGCCCAACTTATCAGGAAAGACAAGGCACAGATTTATCGCATCCTAAGGAGACTTCAAGCCAAGGGATTCGTGGAGGCAACTCTCGAGTTTCCAAGTCGCTTCACAGTTGCCCCATTCGAGAATATTATAGAATCACTCGTCAAGGTTAAACAAGAGGAAGTTGCCTTCATCAAAGAAGTCAAGAAAGACCTGCTCGATTACTTGAGCAAAAAACACTCAGTCGAAACTTTAGAAAAATTTAAGGTTATTAAAGGAAACAAAAGGATTTACTCAAAAATAGCCCAGATTATCAAGGACACCAAGCAGCAGCTATCGATAGCCATTACAGTTCCATACTTGATGCGTGGTGATCGTTTTGGTGTTTTTGAGGTTGCCTTCAATCATCCTTTGGACTCCCTGATCGAATATCGTTTGCTTACCGAATTTTCCGAACAGAATCTAAACGCGTTAAAAATTCTTATTAAAAGTGTATCTGGAACCGGTTTCAATATCAAGACAAGGAATACAGATTTAGGCTCGAGTTTGTTTCCCCGGATGATCGCAAGAGATAACGAGGAAATCCTCTTCTTCACAACTCCAAGAATGGATAAAACCGGAAATGACGATGTTTGCATTTGGACAAACTGCAAATCATTGGTCCAGACGTTCACGGCTGTCTTTGAAGATTTATGGTGTAATTCAACCGGAATTGAAAAGAAAATTATCGAGTTCGAAACAGGAAAACCAACACCTAAAACCTATGTCATGACAGAAGCCGAAACAACTCAGAATTATTATAAGACGCTCCAGTCAGCTGAAAAGGAAATCTTGGTAATGACGTCCTCAAAAGGTCTAATCGAATACTGGAAAAAAGGGCCACTCATTGAGACGTGGAAGAACCGTGGTGTCCGAGTTAAAATAATGGCGCCCATAGTGCGGGAAAACTCGGAAGCAGCACAACAACTACAAAAAACCTGTGCTGTTAGGCATGTTCCAGAAAACTACATAATAACTACAATCGTTGATGGAAAACATCTTTTCCAGTTCAAAACGCCACCAACAGAACAAGAAACGCCTGATTCAATTCCGAATTTCAAAAACACATTTTACACCAACGAACGTGATTACGTTGAAAAAATGAAAAACACCATAACCGGTATTTGGAAAAATGCGCACGTCCCATCAGCTGTCACTTTGGACGCAATAATTGGTTCCTACGGCCCCGTACTAGGTCCTGTTCCTGAGAATGCAACCCTTAGCAAAACGAATAGTGTCAAAATCGCGGATGTCAAACCTCTGGGAACAATAACTGAAAAAGAAGTTTTAAACAAAATTATTCACTCAGAAAAACTTTTGGTAAAAGACCCATCGAAGGATGCTTCAAGAATGTACGCTAGTATATCAGCAGCTGTTATCCATCCGCCAAATCATTTCAATTTGCCTAAAATGGTGATCGTTGTTAATAAAATTGATAAAAAGTCCACGTTTGGAGCTGAAGACGCATTGAATATCTTTCTATGGCTTGAGAGCTCAACTGGGTACACTTATGTTCCTGTGGCCACAGTTGGAGACAACCCCCAAGCTCAGCTTAGACGGAAAGCGTTGTTTGCTGGTACCCCCGCTGGGCAAAATGTTCAACTAGTTAGAAAAGATGAACTGCAAGTACTAGTACATAGTAACACCATGTTTGCTGGTTGGACTGTACACATACCCCTCTATCCCGCGCCCTACGTTCTTCCCCCTGCCTGCCTTCTAATTGAAGGATATGGCAATGTCAAGACATGCGGATTTACCATGCTCCATTCCTCGGGCTTCAAATCGAGAATTGAAGAGAATTGCTTCGACGCCTTCGTGACTTTCATGCATCCATCATCAAAGTATTCTGGACCTGGAACAGACGGAGTCTTTGCAAGAGACTATATTATGACAAATATCCCACCAAAATCGTGCAAAAAATTTCGGGCAGAGTCTGCAAGCTTAGATGTTTCAAGAAAAGAGATTGACAGAACTAATTTCTAGCAAAAAAGTTATGTTCCAGCACAACTGATATTCAAATTGGTTAATGCCTTGTCAACGTTATCGACCAATCAGAGATTAAGGATCGCATTAGGAGGATTTGTTTCCTTCACTGGATTCTTAGTTTTGGTCATTGTTATTTTGGTTGCCACGGGTTCAGTAGAAATTCAAGGTCTGTTTCAAAGTGGAGTTATGGTTGGGGCAGTGGCATTTCTGGGTTTTTTGGATGTTTTCTGTGGATTTTTTTTGGTTTTTAGAGAAAAAAGTTTGAAAGAATTATTCGCGTCCGAAAAAAAGAAAACCGACAATAATATTGAGTAAACCTACGAACACCCACAATCCCATACTCAGCGACCCACTTTCTGATGAAACCAAGATACCCGCTGTTTTCCCTGTTACACCCATAAATGCAAATAATAAAACAAGCAAAAAACCAGCTGCAATAACGGTTACACCTATGTATCTACTGATTTTCTTTGGAAATTGAAGTACTTTAAACCTTTCTTCTTCCAGAGACTTTTCAACTGTCTTTTGATATTGCCTTTCCTCAGAAACAGCGGGTTTGGAAGGCGCTTTGACAGTTATTTCCTTATTTTCTTCTTCTGAAGACATACAAAGCTCGCCTCCTAGACATTAGCATTTAATGTTTACAAGTTAAAAATTCTTTTGCCTTCAAACCCATTCGTTGGAAACAAAGAGCAAGTCTTATAGCTCTCTAGCGGGATATCCAGTTAGGTTGATGGTTGACTGCTTTGCAAAAATCCACGGAAAAAACCATTCTGCCTTTTGCGACTTATCAAACCAACGAAATCTTCAACGACGATGCCGAGAAAGCTGCAGTTTTCTGCACCACAGAACTAGATAGACAAAAAGGCGGAAGATTCTTCAAGAAACAAGATTCCGAAAAAATAGTTTTCATTTCGAAAGTGTTTTACCCTTTTTGGATCGTACCTCTAAAGGATTTAAGTATCCTGATAGATGGATTAAACGTTCCTTCTCACACAATAAGCTACACTGTTTTGCCAGACCTCAAAGCATTCATAGAAAAACTAAGAGGCCCGTCAATGACACGCCAAGTTCATGCAACCTTTTTAGCCAATAACCAAAACTACTTCCAAAATTCAAATTCGGTCCAGACCTTAAAAATTGAAGGTTTAATGAACGATACCGAATTTGTTAAGGAATTTTTAGAATACGCAAAACAGGCAGTAACAATTGATTCACCAATAAACGATTCTATACTAGTTACACCTGCTATGAATGAAGCTAATGTTTCAAAAATTGTCCAAAACATCGAAAACACAAGAACGCAACTATCAGAAGAATTAGGAAACCTTAACGAAATTATCAAGCTCTTGAACAATAAAACTCGGGAATCTCAAACTGCCTTAAAGAAAGAAATTAAATCCGTTGAGGATGAATACAAATTCAAAATCCAAAAAGTTAAAGCTGTTTTAAAGATTAATGTCGCTAAAATCAACAAGGCATATTCAGATCAGGTTACCCAAATCACTAATAAGTTCGAGCAAAAAATGGCAAACCTTCACAAAGATTTTGTGAAGTTCGAAAAGGATAAAGAAAAGTTAGATATCGAAATCGAGCGAGCTGAAGCAGAAATAAAGACTTCAGCAATAAACAAAGATGACATAACAGAGCAAAAATGGAAGATAAAACGAAAAAAGCTGAAAGAGAAACAGCCAGAAATAGCTTCAAATTTGAAGGAAATTCAAAAACAAATAAGGGAAGCGGAAGAAATTCAAAAAAACGTCATATTTCAACTCAAACAAGATACAGAGCTGAAGATTAAACAAGCCAGCAAAGATCTGGCCGAACTTGAAGCTTCCCAAGATGCAGAAATCAAAGTTTATCAAAATCAAATAGAAAAGATTGAAGAGTTAACTTCAAACATAATCAAAAAAGTCGACGAATTAGCCATAAGCAGAGAAAATACTTTACCGGAATTTGACCAGTTGGGAGTAAAGGAGAAGAGAGAAATGAAATCGCTGGTTTATATGCCATTTTACCTTTCATGCTACCAATCTAAATCCAAAAAACGCTTCGCATACTTGGCTCCATCAATCGTAAACAAAGATTGTTTAAGCACAAGACTAAAAGCTTTGGGAAAAACAAAAATCAGGCAATTACTTGAACCGAAGTCAAAAAAGATAACTGCAATATTAAATGGGTTCATCCGCCTATTGGAAGAAAATATTGTTTTTAACCGAGAAATTTCCGAAGCTTGCATGAAAGCCAACCTCTTAAGAACCAGAAACGCAAGTGAGGCTACGAAGAACGGACTAAACAAATTAAAGCAAGAAGGTTGGCTATCAAACAGCGAAAGTGAGGATCTCAATCAAGCGGTCATTCAGTATTTTTCTGACTAATACCGCTTTTGTTTGGTGCAGTCTGTTCAAACCGATTTTTCTTTTTTCCTGCGCTAATATTAAAAAAGCCTGTCACAATGAGAATTAGGCTTACGGAAAGCTGGATGTAGTTTGGAATAAAAGGCAAGATATTGAAAAACGAAAATATTGCTAGAAAAACACCTACACCGATACCAATGCCGCCTAGAGCAATTTGCGTGCGATAACGACCCACCATTCTAAGATAATAACTAACAATAACTATCCCTGTAAGCCCAATGCTCGAAATTAAAGCGTCAATCGCATTTCCATCTCCAATAAGTACAGGAATAAAGAGAAGAGCAACTGAGAGAATGACCCCTAAAATTGGCGTAAAGGGATAAAGAGGTGTCTTGAAAGGTCGATCCATGTACGGCTTTGTTTTCCGCAATCGAATCAAAGAAAGGTTGACAACTGCAAAAACCAGAAGAGAGCCAAAACTAGCAGCATAACCTAGAAAGGGTATAGCACCCAGAGAGCTTAATAGCATAATGAAAACTGTTCCAACCATGACAGCGACATGAAAAGTTCCGTATTTCGAATGGATCGAGAGAAGAATTTTAGGAAAGTAGCCGTCTCGACTCATACCGCGGGAAATGCTAGATTGAATAGATAAAGAAGTTCCGAGTGCAGACAGACAAGCCGCCATTCCAGCAATTGAAAAGATTATGCTACCATAGCTGCCAAATACTCTGCCCGCTGCAAAACTCAGAAGAGGAACCTGCTCAAGAACTTCAGCAGGAGTTACGGTACTGACAGCCACTAATGCCAGAAGAACATAAATGGGGATAATAAATAATGCAGATATTATAAGTCCGCGGGAGATGTCTTTTTCTGGTCTTTTAGATTCTGAAGCAGCTGCTACTATAGCTCTAGTTCCAATAAACATTGGAAAAACGTAAACTACTGCAGCGAAGATACCTGATATGCCGCTTCCCAGGGGAGCAGGGGTAAGGTTTACAGTGGTGACACCCTGGAGAAAGCCTCCGATGATAAAACCTACGAACAACAAGATGAAAGCAAGAACAGCTATGTTTCCAATTTGCCTATACCCTCGAACTTCCACAAGACCCATGGCGATAATGAGAACTATTGAGATTATCCATGATTGAGCCAAAATACCGTTTTGGATTTGAGGGGAAATTGCTGAAAAAAGATACGACAGTTGCAGGACAAAAGCCACGGCCGCAAGTGCGGCGGCAAAAATACTGGCAAGCCAGCGGAAGCACCCAAAAATGAAGCTAATGTAACCGCCATAGGCTGTTTTAATGTAAGTGTATTCACCGCCAACTTTTGGCATCGCTGTAGCTAATTCACAGTAACTAAGCATTATTAAGAAATTGATCACCCCACCCAATGCAAGAGCAATAAGCATGTTAGGTCCTGCTAGATGAAAATAAGCATAATTTAGAAGCACAAAGATTTCAAAGCCTATTGCGCCGCTAAGCCCTGCCATTACGATGTCAAATAATCCGAATCCTTTGGTTTTCTTGGTTGGGTTTTGGCTCATAGGTTTTCCCACCATTCATAAACTAGAAAGATGCCGCTTATCAGAAACACAATGCCGAAAATAAAAAGCATAGTTACAAAGAAAAAGACTGCTTGATCTGGAATACTAAGCCATGATTGAACGCCGAATAAATTGAAATTCAACAATAATGATAGGATTAACGCGGAGAGAGCGATAATACTCTGAATTGACGCAAAAATGAATTTGACTGTAATTCTTCCGCCCACACAGCTCCACTCTTCTAAATTGGGAATATTTAACTATATAATTGATTCGGAGAACACCAAGGGAGCAAAAAATTCTTTCTTAGATGGATTTTATTCGTTCTTGAAATATTCCTTCAGTGGATTCCAATAAAATTCTGTCCAACCCTCTTCAATCTCATAGGCTTGCGCTTTAGGAACATTAGAGTGTACCATACATATTTCTGTGCCATCAGGGACTTTGGTAAAGGTTAACTCCAATTTTGAAGCAGGGTAGCCTTCTTCCCAATCCGTAGTAGTCCATTCTTGAATCAAACGTTTACCATCTTCTAGCAACAAAAATTTGCCAAAAATATACCCATCCCAAGCAGTAAATTTTCCGTTAACCGTGGGTTTAGCCGTTGCTTTGCTGTCAGTAAATTCTTCTTGTTTTTTTGGGTCCACATAGGCATCGTATACTTGTCTAGGAGAAACATTTGGGATAATCACTTTTTGTGTTATTGTTGTCACTTCAAGCTTTTTCAAAACTTCACAACCAATAAGGTATAAGCTGGAAGGTTTTTTAACCTTGACGTTTAACTATCGTTTGATAAAAATGGGAAGATGCACAGCTACTAGAGGTCAGCGCAGGATAGGCAAAACAATTCATAAGCTTGAGAACAGTGTAGAGTTAAGCAGTAAAGAAGGCAAAGCAAAATTAGCGGAGCAAAAATACAAGCAGAAAACTCGAGAAAGCCAGGGGTATACAGATGATTATCCAGTTCAAAATTTGCGTGCCGCGATAAGAAGAAAATAATTAAAGTTGCCTAAAGAGAAAAATGCTAACCTAAATCTTCAATGATCCGAATGGTTGTCATTAGCTGTGTGATTGCACCTTGAAACAACAAACCGTTTTAATCTAAACAAACAATATACAAATCACAGGCGGCTAGAAAATGTTTAATATGGCTTGTTTGTCGCCCAATTTCACACCAGAAATTGAATGCCAATGCTTTGACCAAAAACCCTGTGACATACACATAGATGATGGTGGCAACTTAGTTTGCAGACATGGAAGCAATGAAGGTCAAATTGACGGAATTGCTACTGTTATTTGTCCTTTAGAAATAGCGAATGAAAGAAAGAATTGGGAAGAGTTCCTAAGACAGGAAATAAATGGACCATAGTTCTTAAAGCTACAAAGGAAAAGCTCGCTTCAAAATTGGTAAGGTAGTCGTAACTCTGATCTGAGCAAAAATGACAAGCTAAGTAGCTAAAAAAGTAAAATAGTGTGTAACTTACCTTAGTGTGCGAGGGTTAAATCTCGTTGGATGCAGAATGGAACTTTAGATTAACCGAGCAACGTCTAGTAATACTAAAAACCAAAAATGAAAGTGTACGTAAAGCAGCTGCACTTGACGTTTTAACTAACTTACCATTCGCTTTGAACATCTCGTCAGACAAAGTTATAGAAAGCTTGTGCAACGAAAAAGAATACTGGGCAACAATCAATGTTTACTCATCAAACAACCTTGAAGGAGTGGACAAGAATTTTGTTAATTTTTTTACAGCATCGGACATTAACCAAAAAATTGAAGACTTTCTTAAAACATTTTGGATTTATCCAGGAAAAATCCGCTTTGAACTGATCAATTTTGAAGAACCATAGTTTATCTTAAAACCATATTAACGAATTTTTCAGGGTTAAACAGCTCCAAATCTTTGTAAGTCTGCCCAACGCCTATGAAGAGAATCGGTTTCTGCGTAACATAAGTCACGCTTAGCGCTGAACCACCTTTCACGTCTGCGTCGACTTTGGTTAGAATCGTAGCGTCGATGCCGACAGATTTGTTAAATTCTTCAGCTTGCATAATTGCATCGTTACCGATTAAAGAGTCAACGGTAAAGACCGTCAAGTCAGGCTTCACAACTCGTTTAATTTTTATAAGTTCATTCATCAAATTCTGGTTTGTTTGCATTCTCCCTGCAGTATCGATCAAAACTATGTTGATACCGTGAGCTTTTGCATGGTTAACTGCGTCATATGCAACTGCTGCTGGGTCACCGCCGTATGTGCTTTTTATTACACGTATACCAAGGCGCTTTCCGTGCTCTTCTAACTGTTCAATGGAACCAGCGCGGTAAGTGTCAGCACCACATAATACCACAGAATAACCTTTCTCACGTAAAAAATGTGCAACTTTAGCGATGGTTGTGGTTTTTCCCGTTCCGTTAATTCCTACAAAGAGTAAAGAAAATGGTTGATTTTTCTTGCGTTTTTCCTCTGCAAGCGTTAGTAAATCAATTCGACAGTTCGTTAACATTACTTCTAAAAGCACTTGCTTTAGGTTTTCTTCAATGATTTTTTTTCGGTCTTCTAAACGTTTAACTGAAACGCCCACCAAACGTTTTTCCAGTTCATCGCAAATTTTATCTGCGACAGGAAAAGCTACATCATTTTCAGCTAAACCCATTTTAAAATCTGATAAAAGAGGGGTTAAACTCTCAGTTTTAAGCTCAGTTGTAGTAACCTTACTAACTAATCCTTTAAATCCCGACTTTAGTTTCTCAAACATCGCTTTAAGGTTTACCTTCTCGCGCGTTTGAAAGCAAACTTTCAAGTCTGCCTCTGCCGCTATTGATTCTTTCAGCGACTTGGGCAAACTGTTGTTGAGCAGAATTCATGGTTTTCTCGAGGTCGTCAAGACGTTCTTTTAAGATCGCTTTGGCGTCTGGAAGGGGCTTTTCAATGCTTACACCTGAACCCATTCCAACGATTACTTTGTTTGAGTCGGCGAGCTTTACTTTCACGTAAGAACTACCGCCAATTGGAACAAGCATTTCAATGTTTTCTTTTTCTTTTTCAATACCGTCTATAGTGGCGTTTGCGTAGGTTAAGTCTGTGATAGCTGCGTTCACCATATTGATACGTTGCTGTAAGGCTTCTGCTGTTTGTTCAAGGTAACGCATTTCCATGCTGAGTCTACGAAGTTCTTCTTCAGCTTTAGCTCTCTGTGCCAAAAAATTACTCTCCAGTTACCAATTTCTTTAAAATCGGATTTTCGATCTCGTCAGCCTTCATTTCTTGAACACTGGCAATCTTTATGTGGAAACGTTTTACTCGGTGTTTGCTACCTATTTCAGCATAAACCTTCTCAACTGCATGTTCACTCTTGTCGGCAATAATTTCCTTAGCGAATGGCGTGGCAAGATTTGGCTTGTGGATTTCACCGGTTACTTTGAAAGCTTTCATTTTTCATCTTCCTGCACAACATCCATTGCATTCCCAATTATAAACATCTCGGGTCCAGTTGTCATAGATCCTGCAACAGCTGCACGACTATTCGCTATAAGGCCAGTACCAACGTAGGGAACTCCGCAGTTCACGGAACCCACATCAACGGGAACCTTGAAGACGCTTTCCAGAGTTTGTTTTTCTTCTGTTGTCAACATAGGATGAGCTAGAACGCCTTTATTAGTTGCAGTAGCTAAGGATCCGACGTAAGGAAGTTGGGCGATTTGAGTTGGGACTACTTCCACGTCTAGTGCCTCGGAGATTTGTTTGATTTCTCCGGGTTTGAATCTGGGGTCAACCACTGCACCTTTGTCGTTGGCTAAAACTAGGTTACCATAAGCGGTTTTTTTGGTTTCCATGATTTTGATGTTTCCTTCAAAAACTGATTTGATTAGTTCCAACTCTTCGTTGCGAATGTAGCTTGGAAGTAACATCCCGTTGGAATTTGCACATGCCAATGCACCGATGAGAACTGAACCACCGATGTGAGTATGAACTAGCTTAACATTTAACCAGTCAGCAAATTCCCTTGCTTTCTCCTCGGGCACCATGACTGGAATAAAGACTAAGTTTTCGTTTGCCAGTGAATAAACGCCTATGCTTGCGCTTCCAACTATGCTAGATAAATAAACAGCCAAGAACTGGTGCTCCTTCGAAATTGTTAATGCGTTGTTTTCCTTGTTCTACCTATTTTAGATTGCGGTTAAAACAAACAATAAAAACATCATTTAAATGATAAAATGAAAGTTGGTTTATTATGTTTCAGCCAGGTAGACAGTGACGTTTCCGTCTTTGTCTTTGGTTATTCGCACTTTGATTTTGCGCGGAGGTTTCTCGATTCCTCTGCCCCAAATCTTTTCGTTAACTTCTTGGCTAACGATTAAATGAGGCAGTTCTTCTTCTTCCTCTTCTTCTGAGACTTTCATTTCAAGTTTCATGTGCTTAGTTACAAAGACTTTAAGCAATTGCATTGCGCGTGGAGCACGCTTTTTGGGAGGACGGACAAGTGCTCTCTGCAACGGGATTGTGTAGAATCTTTCTTCAACGATTTCATCTTCTTTCTTTTTTCTTTTCGGTTTTGCTTCCTCTTCTACCACGGGGGCTTCTTCTGTTTCCTCTGCAGCAACTTGCTCTTCTAGTGAAGCCGCTGTTTCTTCCTCTGGTAGCTCTGCTAATTCTTCAAGTTCTTCGTCCTCTGGTTTTGTTACTTGTTCTTGTTTAGTTTCTTTCGTCATTGTAATCTGTTTTCTCCTTAGGCCTTTATCTTTCTAGTTCGCCAGTTGCGTCTTTGCTTTGGATTATTTCGGACTTTTCCGTCAGTTCGAGCGATAACCCATGTTGGAACAGATTGTGATTCTTTGCCAGCTTTGGCTAATCTGAGTTTTTTGGCTGTTGGTTTTACTCTTGCCATTTTCTATATCCTTCTGATTTTTGTTTCTCGCTTCCGTGATTGAAGCTGAAGCAGGATAGATTTAAGTTGTGCATCTGACAGCGGAATGGGTAACTTACCTGTTTGTGCCATCTCGATCAATTGCAACTCAATTTGCTCTGCGAATTCAGGCTTAACCATCTTTAGGTTATTTAGCCTTTGCCGAGCTTCAGGCGCCAATATCTTTGCTAACAACGCCTGTTTCTGTTGTTCTAATTGCTGTTGAGCTTGACCTTGTCTTTGCTCGTCACTCATGCGACTTTGCATTGACAAAAGTTTTCTCTTACGTATCTGCTCAAGCTCATCATCAGACATCTTACTATTCGCCTTGATACTTCTTGAGTTCAGGGACAGTTTTAACTATTTCTTTTGCCAAATCGCCAGCTACTTCTTGAAGCAGCTTGCGCCCTTTAGGAGCCATTATTCTTCCTTTCGGCCGTGTAATCTGAATGAAACCAGCAGTTTCAAGTTGCTGAAGAGCTTTGCGGATACCGCTTCCCCCGGCTTTAACGACGCGGTTGGGTTTGCTTCCTCGGTTTTTTCTTCCGCCATAATCAGAGCGCAAGTTTTCAAGACCAATGGGACCGTGAATGTACACTTTACGAAGAATACTTGCGCTTCTTATATACCACCACTCAGGATTCTGGGGCTGGTGTTGAACATGAGTACCTGTTTTAGTGAAGGGTGCCCAAATGGGAGGTTGGACATCGTCAACGTTTTCCCTTAGATACTTCGCCAATCGATCAATGAATTTTGAAGCCGGAACGTCATGAGGAGTAGTCAAAGATTCTCTATCCTTTAGTTTTTCCTTGCAGTAAAACAATGAAGCCTAATATAAATATTCTCTGAATACAAAGCAAACTCCATACCCAACTTCACCCACCCCTTCTCTATTTGTAAACCCCAAAGTTACCGAAGGTTTCAATGGGGGTTATTGGACTTAGGGTCTATTTTAGAGCTACTTTACTGTTGTTTATTGTATAATTAAGCGTTTCATAAGAAAATACTCCTAATTGCAGAAGAAAATCCTGCTCTAATTAATTTCAACTTCTCTAACAAATCACTTCTGAATAGGTTCAACTTAGCGATATTCACAAAAGCATTAGCGAATAGGCATTGAAATTTTATAGCTTCTATTGTTCGGTTTCTGTTAACGCTCTTCGTTTCCTAAACAGAATAAACACGTGACCTCGTACTTCAACCAATGCAGCATTAGTCGAGTTTGCTGCTTCCGAGGCTATTGATTCAGCTGTTGTGGATTTCTGAAGTGCAGCTGGTAGAATTCGAACTTTAACCATTTTGTTCTTCTGTAGTTGTTTTTCGATTTCAGCCACTAGTTGAGGTGTCAAGCCTTCTTTGCCAACCCAAATTGTCGGGTTCTCTTCCTTTAACACGTGCCTAACGTGGCGTTTCATTCTGGTTGTTATCTTGCTCAATTCTGATTTGCTCCTTTTTTCTTAACATTATCCTGGTTTGATTCCCACAGTTTAAACAGGTAATTACAACATGGGGCTCCCTTTTCTGCTTTACCCTAACACGGCAGTTAAGGCTATGCACAAATAGGCTGTTGCATTTTTTGCATGTTTGACGTCTAAACTCTGCAGGCAACCGAATCCGCGCAGCCATGGCAATTCGACGTGCGGAAGCAACGTATTGGGTAGCCAATTTTGGATTTGCTCTGTAGACTTTTTGGGCTTGATCTAAGAGTATTCGGATACGTCGCTTTGCTATTTGTTTGATGTTGGTTTGTTTCATCAAGTCTATCAGATACGCCAAAGAAGTATAGTTCGGTTAGATAATTATTACGCTATTTAGTTAGATTCTGTGTATAACTCAGATTTAAGTTGCCCTGTTGCGTTAGCCACTTCAGCTCATTGTTCAAGCTATTCTGGCTTTGAATGTTTGCGGAATCTACTTAATGCTTCTAGAGAGCATTTTTTGAACAGCTAATGAAGTCCACCTAGCTTCCAAGGAGTCGGATGCAATATTACGTCAGTTGCAAACGGAGTCCACCAATGTTCATTTTCAATATACCACTTAACAGTAGATTTTAATGACTCCTCAAAGCTGAACTTAGGTTTCCAACCAAGCTCGTTTCTAATTTTTGATGAATCTAAACTATAACGAACATCATGTCCTGGGCGATCTTCGACAAAGGTAATTAAGCTCTCAGGCTTTTTGAGTTCGTTCATTATTTTCTTAGCAATTTGTAGATTGGTTAGTTCGTTGCCAGCTGAGATATTGTATATTTCACCTGCCTTTCCTTTTTCTAGCACGACACTGATGCCTTCGCAGTGATCCTGGACGTAAATCCAATCTCTTATGTTGTTACCTTTGCCGTAAATGGGAATCGGCAAATTCCTCAGTGCACGAATAACGGTTTTTGGAATTAGTTTTTCAGGCATCTGATATTTTCCAAAATTATTAGTACATCTTGTAATTGAAATATTTAATCCGAAGGTTTTATGGTAAGATAAGACAAACATATCCGCGGCCGCCTTTGAAGCAGAGTATGGATTAGATGGTTTAGGCACAGTGGTTTCGGTGAACGAACCCTCTGCGGTTTCACCGTAAATTTCATCGGTGGAAACTTGCAAAAGCCGAGCTTTTTGGTTATGTCGTCTTATAGCTTCCAAAATTGTAAAAGTGCCCAACGTATTATTCTGTAGAAACAAATTGGGGTCAGATATGCTCCGATCAACATGCGTTTCAGCTGCAAAGTTAACTATAACATCGACCTGGTGAATTAGACGATTCATGAGGTGTGGGTTGCATATGTCGCCTTTAATGAAGGTGTATCGTTTGTCATTTTCGACGTCACGCAGATTTGCAGGGTTAGCACCTATTCCGATTTTGTCCACGTTTATCAATTCGTAGTCTGAGTGAGTTGCAAGCATAAGCTTGACAAAGTTGCTTCCGATAAATCCTAATCCGCCGGTCACTAACACTTTCATAGTTAATCACTTGTAAAGAAATAATTCCAGTCCCAACTTTTTTCGACCCGTGGTTCATCTTTGTTGCTGACAAATTTATGGATAAACGTTGGATCGTTCCAAAGGCATCTTTCTCTGTCTGGAGCTTTAGCGATATACAGATTTGGGGTAAAATAAAGCAATATAGAAAGTTGATCGCCTAGCAGATTCATGTATTGAGCTCCTTTCTACACTATGCAATACTCTGGGTATTATTACTTGCTGTTGCCTTATGCTTTTGAGTTAAACGTGGAATATCTTCATCAACATCTCAATCAAGTTAACGAAAACATTCAGTAGCTTAGACAAGGGACCGAAACCTTTTGCAATTTGCCTAATGTTAGTTAAGTCAGTTCTGTTGATGGTTCTGGTAATTATAGATATCAATATAAAGGCAATCGCAAAAATTAGTACACCGAATATTAGTTGTGTAAATAATTGAAGTAGACTACTTGATGGCAATAAAGATAATGAAAAATAGGTTAATAGCCCAGACAGACCTGAAGAAAACAGAATTTTTATTGAAGAACGCCAATCGACTGAAACCCCAAAATTTTTCTTAATGAACCGCAGAGCAAAATACAAACTTGGAATACCAACAGTTGACGTAGCGACAATCAACCCAATAATACCAAATTGAAAGACCATCACAAAACTGAGAGGAAAACCAACTGCAACGGTAAGTATTGTTAAAATTAGATTGTATTTGGTGTATCCTTGTCCATTTATTAGGTTGCCTGCACTGAGGCTTCCAAGCGCAGTAAATAGATAAGCCACAGATTGTAAAACAAGGAAAAGTGGTGCTTCAGGATACTTTGAACCAAAGAGAATAAAAATGCCAGGATGAGCAAGAGCCATAACTAGAAATGTAACTGGAACTACAATAAGAGCAGCATACTTTACAGAAAATTGAAAAACACTTTTAAGCAATTCACCTTCTTTTGCAGAGTCTAACTTAGAAAAAGCAGGAAAAAGCATTGTTGTTACAGGCGTAGCAAAGAAAGTTATTAAAACGACAAAGTTTGTTGAAACGGAATAACTACCGATAAGAGAATTGTCAGTAACAAAATATGCCATTACGGCACTATAAAAATAGGCTAGAAAACCAGCTAGGATAGTGCCAATTGAAAGCGGTAGACCATATTTAATCATGGTTTTTATGGTTTGCATTAATTCCAACTTAACGTGATTTGGATTAGGAAATTCACGATACATTGTAAAAACCAATAATACTCCAACTATTCCAGCCGTTAAGACTGCTAAAATAAAACCGTCAATTGCTCCAAGAGTTCCTAGTCCTAACAAAACTAACCCAATTATTAGACCAGTCTTGAAGACTGATTGAATAATCAGCATAATACTGTTGAGATGCATTTTTTCCATGCCTGTGAATGCAGCAGTTGCTGTGCTTACTAATGCACCAGTTAGGATGAAAAATGAAGCTATTTGAATCAATTGTGTAATGGCAGGACGATTGTAAAATGTAGTGGCGAGAAATCCTGCAAGAACAAGAGATAACAAAGAAAGCGCTAAACCCAATATGATTTCAAACGCAAACCCAGCGACTAAAACGCTGCGGATTTTTGCTATGTTGTTTTCGCTGCGGTATTGCGCGGAATACTTAACAATGGCAGTGTTTATTCCCCAATCCCTAAAATTTGCAATGAGGTTGGGAGCGGCAAGAGCAATCGCATATAACCCTAAATCACCAGGTGACAAGAGTCCGGCGAGAATTATTGTGCCTACTGATGATACGACTGTGGATGCAACAAGACCCCATAAGAGGTGAAAGCCTCCTTTTGCTGAAACTTTCGCCATCTCGGTTGCTTTAGACAAACAACTTTATCTCCTTGTCATCCATTAAATTAGATGTTCTTGTTAGCGAGGTGCTGTTTATCACTTTTGGTTTTAACAGGAAAAACTAAGGGTTGATTCGAAGGCACCAGAGCTTTCTTTTACTCGAAAAGTATTAAATTCTGGTATAACAGTCAATCGCCATAAATATGGCTCTGTAAAGACTCGATAACCAGTTATTAACTAATTTTTTAAGAAAGAAAGATGCAAACGCTAAGCAAGCTGGGTCTTAACATTCTAAATGAAACATAGCGACATAATCCATTATGACAATCCTTTTATCACTAAAAAAGTCACTTGATTAATTGGATGTTTATGCCAACAATAAAAGATATTATGACTAAAGAGGTTGTAACAATCGAAACTAGTAAAACCGTTTTTGAAGCGGCTAAGCTAATGTCCTCTAAGGGCGTAAGCTGCCTAGTCGTTGTTATTCAAGCCTTTCCTGTTGGAATCATTACTGAACGCGACATTGTTAGAAGAATCGTAGCAAAACGGAGCTCTCTTGACGTTAAAGTTACTGAAGTTATGACTAAGACACTTATAACAGTCGACCCGGACTCCTCGTTAAAAGAATCTGCAAGAATAATGTCAAACAACAAAATAAGACGATTACCCGTTCTAAAGAACAATAAATTGGTCGGAATTGTAGCGGCTTCAGATTTTGTGCAAAACGTAGGTAAAAAAACAACAACAGAAGAAATCTTGGATGCACTGGGACGAAACTCAATAAAACCCAAGTAGCAACTTTTCGTTTTTTAAGCTCTTTATTTTTAGATTCCTGCAATAGTTACTCCCCTTGAGACTATTGTTTTATTTTTTCGTCTCATCACAAGCAGTATTAGAGCAGAGCCAAAGATTGAGAGAAGGATTGGTATTATCAGGTAATCAAGAGATATTCTAGATGAGGTGCTGTCCTCTTTTCCCGCGAACAGTTCAGGTGTTGTCTGATAACTGAAAGTCACCGAAATTGTATTTTGGAGATCATTTTCGAAGTTTAAGATGTAAGTACCGTTCTGTTGTGCAACAAATCCGAAGCTGGTCGGTACGTCGATTAAGCCCAAATTGATGACTTGTTCGCCGTTTGGCGCATTCATCCAAACACGGACGCTACCGGTTGCTGAAACAGAACCGTTAAAGATTGATCCGACCGAAAGTACATACAACAATTGCCCAGTTGAATGATTGAGATTAAAAGGTTCAACTTCGGTAGCTTTTACAGGAAAAACCAGAATAACCATTAGAACTGCGAGCAGAGTAAAAATTAACAATTTGATTTTTTTCAAGCCTAATCCCTTTAAATATTAAGACAGTAGAGACAGCCCTTATTAACAATCTCACAAAAGATCGAGAAGTGCTCAAAAAATTAATCGTGACAGCTTGGCGGGTCCGATGGGATTTGAACCCATGACTTTCAGCTTAGAAGGCTGACGCGCTATCCGTACTGCGCCACGGACCCACAAGAGCTTTGATTATGTGGAGACACTTGCACATATAATTTTACCTGTTGTTTTGCGTTAAAACACAAAATCCTTCAACCGGAAAACGCAGCAATTAAGAGCCAATACAAAAAAGTTAGGTTTTCCAATCTGGTCCTGCCTTTTTGCCCAAAGCTAAAACTTGAATGTGACCGATAATGATTATTATCATCCATACGCTGGAGTAAAAGAAGTAATATACAAAAAGTTCATGCAATTTGACTTCTCGAAAACCAAGCTTTCTAGCGAAGCCATAGAAGATAGCAGCAGTTATAGCAAATCCAGACAGAGATATAAGAAGTATTTTGAGGGCGTCTGCAGTGGCCAAAGATAGGAGAAAAACTGGGAGAGCAAAGTTGAATTTCACTGACAAAAATAGTGATACAACTAACAAGGAATTGTACATCCAAAGACTAGGAATTACTGCACTTAAAACAAAAACGCATACAGATGGATACAAGAAAAAGAGGCTGGGTAAGAAAACTTGAGGTTTTTTAATGAACCTTTTAGCAAGTGGTTTGTACCAGTCTTTTAGCCATAGTGCTTGTCCAATTGCCCACCTTCTGCGCTGAGTAAACCATTTCTTCCAACCTGAATGTACAACGTTTTGGACCTCAACATCATGTGTATAAGCAAAAGAACTATCATCAAGAAAAGCTCTAGTAGCAATATCGATATCTTCAGCAACAACTTTTCGAAAACCATGAACCTGCTCGAATTTTTCACGTTTTATTGCAAAAGCAGCACCGTTTACCGCTGGACACTTGTGCATAAACCTCGAAGCTAACCAGGCGCTTATGTTAAAAGTCAAATACTCATAATACGCCATTTTGGAGAGAAAAGAATTGCCCTTGGTGACTTTCTTTTTTATGTCCAAAACATCAGTTTGATGCATTTTCATTACAATTTTCCGTAAATAGTCAGAATCGTTTGGTATTGTAACATCAGAATCCAAGAAAAGAAGCACTTTTCCAGAGGATAACTTTACAGTGTTATTCAACGCGTTAGCCTTTCCAACACGTTCTTTGTTTTGAAGGAACTTGACATCTTTTTGTTCAAGTTGCCTCATTTCTTGACTAAACTCTTCGGTGGGTTGGTCTACGGTTACAAAAATCTCTTTAGAAACATTCTGTGAAATCAGTCTTTTTAGCATCCCCGATAGTTGATCGGATTGCTTGTAAACGGGGATGAAAATGCTGATGTCCACAATTATTCCTCAGTTAGACGAATAAACGTACAAAGTTAATTTTAAGGGTTGCCTTTTTAAATCATTCGATAATTAAGTGACAAGACGATGTTTTTTCATGAAGTCAAAGATAGATGCAAGTTTGCGTTCGCTACAACTTTTCAGCAGCAACCTGCGAAATTGGCCCGACCCGAACAAGAATTTCAGCTTCATGACCATCATTTTCAAAATCTTCTTCGCTAAACAAGAGTTTTTGTTCACATTTTGAGCCTAAGAGCTTTGCCAATTTCAAGAAGTTTTTTCTAGACGTTTTGTTTGAAGGATTTACTGTACCCTCGAAATATTTCGCATTTACCCTTCTTATTTGGTAAAGAAGCATGCGTAATTGCAGACCATTTCCTCGATAGTCTTGATGAACCACTATTTCCCAGCTGAAAAAAGTGTTCGGTCTATTTGGCGGTACATAACCTGAAGAAAACGCAATTATTTTGCCTTCATGTTCAACAACGACGCAAGTATTTGAGAAATCTTTTGCTAAAAGAAAATAGGTGTAGCGGGAATTTAACCCAACGTATGGTCTGTTTGCTATAAGCAACTTGTAGACTTCTTTTACGTCTTCAACTTGAAAGTTCCTGATATTGAAATTCAAGATTTCTTTGTTTTTGGACATAAAACACTTCATTGCTGCTTAACTTTTTTGGCTCTTCGCTCTAACCGCATGTTTCCATGTGGTACAAGCGAAATTTCGTCATTTGAATCCGTGAGCAATCTTTCAATCCCTATTGTTTTTGTTTCGTCACCCTCATCCAATTTCAACTGTAAGTGGCATTCCTTGCATTTTCTGTCACAGAAAATTGGTTCATAGCTGTCGGGTTCTTTGTAGGTGGTTATTATGCCTTCGTAATTTCTTAAGACGACTTTGTTTGTGGACCAAGAAACGATATAGTTTGGCATTGCCGGGATTTTTCCGCCTCCACCTGGAGCATCGATTACATAAGTTGGTACTGCAAATCCACTTGTATGACCTACTAGGCTTTCAATTATTTCTATGCCTTTTCCGATGGGTGTTCGGAAGTGAGAAAGACCTTCAGAGAGGTCACATTGGAAAAGGTAGTAGGGTCGAACCCTGTTTTGGACGAGTTTTTGATTGAGTTTTTTCATAATTCGAGGACAATCGTTAACGCCTGCCAAAAGCACAGATTGGTTTCCTAGCGGAATTCCTGCATCTGCCAGCTTGCTTAATGCTTCCTGAGCCGAATGTGTAAGTTCTCTGGGATGATTAAAATGAGTGTTAAACCAAAGTGGATTATGCTTTTTAAGCATGTTCACCAGTTCATCGGTTATTCGATATGGAAGAACCACGGGCATTCTTGAGCCAATCCGTATTACTTCAACATGCGGAATCTTCCTTAATTCTGTCAAGATCCAGTCCAAGTATTCATCTGGCAACATTAAAGGATCTCCGCCTGAAAGCAGGACATCACGGATTTGGGGGTTATTTTTGATGTATTTGACTCCTTCAAGTATTTGTTTCTTTGAGGGAATATGTTCTGGGTCACCGACTTTTCTTTTACGCGTGCAGTGCCTACAATACATTGAGCAACGGTTACTGACCAAAAAAAGCACTCTATCAGGATAGCGATGTGTAATCCCTTTTGTAGGACTGTCCTTGTCTTCGTGCAACGGGTCCGTCATGTCGTATCGTGAAATGGTGAGTTCTGCAGGGTCAGGAAATGATTGTTTGAATATTGGGTCATTGCAATAATTCTCTTTCTCTATTAAAGAAGCATAGTACGGAGTTATGTTGAGGGGGAATTTTCTTATTGTCCTTTCAAGTTCTTTATGTTCTTCTTCTGTAAAAGTAATGCCTGTGAACTTTTCAAAAGCAGAAATGGTTTTAATCGAATTGGCTAGCTGCCACTTGTAATCTTTCCATTCGCCAAGCGTTATAGGCTTATCAGCATTCCCCGCTATGTATGAATGAAAACCTTTTAGCTTTTCAGTTTTTTTAGAAACCATATGATTAATTTCGCCTACTTAGAATAATTTTTGATTAAGCAAATCACCACTTTTATATCTTTTTTGACAAATAGCCGTTTTTCAACAAAAAAAACACAAATTGCGGTGAAAAAGGTAAAGCTTCAAAAACAAAACAGCGACCAACATGTATGGGCCGTTAGTCAAATTGTTCTCAGTTCATCTCTTTTTTATAATGATTCCTATAGGTAAATTATTATTCGTGGCGATCGAATCTATCAACACTATGACGAAAGTCAAGGCTATCAGTTTACTTTCCGGTGGATTAGACAGCATCCTTGCTACCGAACTCATCCGGCGACAAGGAATTGAAGTGATAACTCTTAACGTTAAAACACCTTTTGGGATTCCTAAAAAAGACGGTACAAGTGATGCTGCCGAAGCCGCCAAACAACTAAAAGTTCCCCTAAAAGTCCTCACTGCCGAAGGTGATTACATTCGCATGCTGCGTAAGCCAAAGCATGGGTATGGCAAAAACCTAAATCCATGTGTAGACTGCAAAATTTTCATCTTAAAAAAAGCAAAAAAATACGCTAAAGAAATCGGTGCCGACTTCCTCTTTACCGGAGAAGTTTTGGGTGAGCGTCCTATGTCCCAACATTTTCTCGCCCTCAAGATTATTGCAGAAGAATCTGGGTTAAAAGGAAAACTTTTGCGTCCACTGTCAGCAAAACTATTGCCCGAAACAGAAGCAGAAAAAAAAGGGCTAGTTGACAGAAACAAATTGCTAAACATTCAGGGCAGGTCGAGGAAGCCTCAGCTTGAGCTTGCCAAGAAATATGAGATTACAACTTTTCCGTCTCCCGCTGGCGGATGTCTATTAACTTGCGAAGAATATACAAAGAAACTTCGAGATCTATTCAACAACAAAAAACGCATTTCGATGGCGGATGTGACTTTGCTTCGTTTTGGCAGGCATTTTAGACTTGGAAAAAACAAGATAATTGTCGGAAGAAATGAATCAGAAAACAAGTTTTTGGCTAATAATAAAATGCCAACAGACTTTTCTTTTGAACTCTCTGACGTCGTGGGACCCACAACTCTTTTGCAGGGACCAAAAACCAAAAAAGCCATTGAAACGGCCGCTAAATTAACAGCTTCTTACTCAGATGCTAAATCGGGTAAAGTTACTGTGAGGTACGGTAGAGACTACCTCAACCAAACAGTAATTGTTGAGTTGCCCCAGAAGGCTGAGGTAGAAAGACTACGAGTGGGAAATGAAAAAACCAAAAAATAGTACATAATAGAAAACCAGATAATTCCCTGCCTTTCTGGAAAGGCCCAATTATCTTTAATAAAATTATTCCTTCCTCATTGCATCTACCTTCAGCTCTTTAGGCATCAGCTCAATAGCATACCTTAAAGCGATTCGCGGCATAATTTTGCGGTTCTTAATGACATAGTTATAGACTTCCTTGAGGTTTTTTCTGCTTTCCTCTTTAAGAAGCCACCCATAGCCCTTCTGCACCATGTCATCCTCATCTACCAAAAGTATGTCACAAATTTCGAGGGCATCCTGCAGGAACAAACCTTTCTTGGCCGGAACAATAAGTGAGACTGCCGAAGCTCGCTTGAGCCAACGATTATCGCTTTTAGACCAACGCTTTAATTCAGAGATAGTTTGGGGATATTTTTGGATTAGCTCGCCGATAGTGTGATTGCAGAACCCATCGCATTTAGCCCAATTATTAATATATTCTTCAATCCAGCATTTGAAAATCAGTAAATCCGAAGGTTCGAGGCATTTAATGTAGTGTGGAAGCCAAAATGCAACTATAAAAGCTTCTTCGGTGTAGTCTGAACGGTAGAGTTCTTCGCATATATTGAAAACAGCTTGTTTGTCGAGAGCTTTCACTTGCAGCCAATATTTTTTAGCTATTTTCCCAACTATCTCTGTTTTGATCCCGTATAATTTTGTCTGTTCTTTGAAGAAACGTTGAGTACTTTTTTTTATTTTTTCATCAGCGTTTTCTTTTAGGTCTGCTCTTATTTGCAATAGAATATTATTCATGAAAGAAAAAGTCTTCTTTTAAAATATGAGCTTTTCTTAAAAAATGAAATTAAAGAAAATAAGGATTAGAAATCTTCCATCTGGTAGAGACCAAAATCAACGTCTAACGTTTTTTCTGATCCGCAACTGTCTTCTAAATCATAGAGATGACTTGTGGTTTTCTCTAACTCACTTTTCTTAACTGTCAATTTTGTCTTAACCATCCTTGCTTTTATTTTACTTTTTGGCTTACGAATTACATGGGTTGAACGAATGACAATGCTGTCATCGATGATTTTTGGTGCGACTTCAACTTTGACGTCGTCAACGCTTAAATCGCATTTCAAATCGTCATGAACATGGTCATGTTCTTGTTTAGTCAACGCCTTTACGCCTCCAAACTTCAGCGCTAATCAGGTCTCGAATAGCGACTCGGATCGCTTCGGCGCGGTTAGGATAGAACCGCTCGCCAACCAGCTGGTCCAAAGCTTTTATATACGTTTCAGGTAGATACAGAGTAATTAATTTCATATAGGATATAGCTCCCTAAGTTTTATGAATATACAACGCTAATTGTAGGTTATACTTCTATATATCATGTGACAAATATGCATATAACATGTTGGTCCCTTCACTTATAAATCAAGGAACATGTATTTTGCAAGTTCCTGTCAATTCAGGCGCTTCAAAGACTACGTTTTTATTTCTTGTTGAAGCAACTAACTTACTGAGATAACCATGTACGGCTCGGTTTTCGTCAAGAATTTTGGATGTTCATCTAACACAGCGGACGGCGAAGTGCTAATAGGGTGTTTGTCAGAAGCTGGTTTTAAGATAACTTCTTCAGAAACAGAGGCTGACCTGATTATCTACAATACCTGTGCAGTGAAAGGACCAACCGAAAACCGCATAATCAATGAAATAAAAAATGCGCCAAAAGGGAAAAAAATCATAGTTGCGGGTTGTTTACCTAAGATTAGTTTTGAGCGATTAGAGCGAGAAACCTATTTCAACGGCGTTGTCGGTCCCGCATTCGGTGCAAAAATAGTCGAGGTTGCCACCCGAGTTTTAGCCGGTGAAACAGTAGTTAACATTGAAGATTCAGAGAAGCCGCTTTTGAGTCTTCCAAAAAAAACATCCAATCCAGTCAGAAGTATTGTTCCAATTAACTTTGGTTGTGTAGGTAGTTGCAGTTACTGCTGTGTGGTTCAGGCTCGCGGTCACCTTCGAAGCTACAGGATTCAAGAAATTGTGGAACGTGCGCAAAAAGACCTTGCTGAAGGTGTAAAAGAGTTATGGTTGACCTCGCAAGATACAGCCAGTTACGGCAGAGATCTAAATACTGATCTTGCAGAGTTGCTTTTTGAACTTGACTGTATAAAAGACAACTTTAAGATTAGGGTGGGCATGATGACTCCGAATTTAGTATTGAAAATGCAAAGTAAACTGATTCGGGCATTCGAATCAAATAAGGTTTTTAAGTTTTTGCATTTGCCTATGCAGAGTGGAGACGATACAGTGCTTCGAAACATGCATCGGTTCTACACATCCGCAGAGTTTAAGGGCATTGTCAAAGCGTTCAGAATCAGCTACCCAAATTTGACGATTGCTACTGATGTGATTTTAGGGTTCCCAGGCGAAACTGAGGAGGCTTTCCGAAATACGCTGAAAGTTTTAGAAGAAGTTAAACCTGATGTAGTTAACGTTTCAAAGTTTTTTGCTCGACCCAAAACTGCCGCTTGGAAAATGAAAGATGGTTTGGTCGAGAAAGAGGAAACTAAACGCAGAAGCACCCTTACGTCAGAGCTTTCGAAGCAGCTTTCTGCTGAACGCAATCGACAATGGTTGAAATGGATTGGAGAGGTACTCGTAGATGAAAAAGGAAAAGTTGAAGGCACATGGATTGGACGAAACTTCGCCTACAAGCCAATCGCTGTAAAAAGCACTGGCAATTTGCTTGGAAAAACTTTGAAGGTTGAAGTTGTTGAAGCTTTTGGAACCTACCTGAAAGGTGAAATAGCCTAGATAAGTGCAACTTTTTCTATAGCACCATTATTTGTCAGAGTTTGTTAAATGTTACAGTATACTGTAAACATGTATTATTAGACCAAGGACCAGAGCGAGACCCCAGATTAAAAAAGTGGGAATCATCAGTCTCCATGTTTTTGAGCATCCGAGTTCCCCTAAAGGATGAGATATCCATGAAATAATGATAACAAAACCCAGAATGATCACAACTATTCCTAAAACAGCATGTAACCAAACAATCGTTGACTCTAAGAATGACAACCCACTTATGATAGAGAAATTGCCACTAAAAACAGGAATCATTACAGAAATTACGGTGGCAAGATTAAGTGCAAGCGCTAAAATACTTAGAAAGCCGTGCAGTATGAGGTTTCTATTCTTAATTCTTATTCGGTAAGGATACACTCCTACTACCAGCAAAATTAATCCGATAACTTGAATAGCAGAAACTACATTCCCCTGAAAATCAAGCACCAAAATCTTTGCCTCTGCGTTTTCAAATATTAAAGACCTAAACTATTTTAATCGTTTTATCAACCGAAAATAAGAAAAACAACCTGGAATAAAATACAAAGCAGATAAGAAATTACTTGGAACTGAAACTACCGGAATAAGCGAGTTGGCTAACGATTATATGAATACTTAAATAATTTCGGTTCTGTATCTTGTTCGGCTGAGAAAGTGATTAAAACACAATCGAGTATCTGCTTTTTTAACACCCTAACACGCAAAAAAGAAACTTTCAATCCTTTAGAAAGTGGAAAAGTGAAGATGTATACGTGTGGACCCACGGTTTACGATTTTGCACACATCGGGAATTTTCGTGCTTTTGTTTTTGAGGACTTGCTTAAGCGCTGGCTGTTGCACCGCGGATTCAAAGTTAAACATGTTATGAACCTAACCGACATTGATGACAAAACAATAATGGGCAGCCAAAAACAGGGCATCCCCCTGAAACAATTCACAGATTTTTACGTGAAAGCTTTCTTTGAAGATATAAAAGCCCTAAACATAGAGAACGCCGACGTCTACCCTAAAGCAACCGATCACATCTCTGAAATGGTTACTTTAATCAAGACGCTTATGGCTAAGGGCTTTGCATACAAAGGTGAAGATAACTCCATTTATTTCTCTGTCTGCAAATTCCCAGATTACGGCAAACTATCCCACATCAAAGTAGACGAACTTAAGGTTGGCTCACGGGTTAGCCAAGACGAATACGCCAAAGAGGAAGCACAAGATTTTGCACTTTGGAAAGCGTGGACCCCTGATGATGGCGACGTTTTTTGGGAAACAGAGTTAGGCAAAGGAAGACCAGGGTGGCACATCGAATGCTCCGCCATGAGCATGAAATACCTAAGCCAGACATTTGATATCCACTGCGGCGGAGTCGACAACATGTTTCCTCATCACGAAAATGAAATTGCCCAAAGTGAGAACGCTACAGGCAAAAGATTCGTTAATTACTGGATGCATAACGAGCACCTGCAGGTGGAGGGCAAAAAAATGGCAAAGAGATTTGGCAATTTTTACACTCTACGTGATCTCTTAACAAAAGGCTATGACCCCATCTCAATAAGGTACCTTTTAATGTCTACTCACTATCGGCAACAATTCAACTTTACGTTTGAAGGACTTGAATCAGCAAAAAGTGCGATAGAGAGGTTACGTAACTTTGTTAGGCGACTTTATGAAGCAGAAGGCAAAGAAAGCGAAGGAAAAGTAACAACATTAATTGAGAAATTAGAAGCATGCTTCGAGGGCTCCATGGATGACGACCTAAATATTGGAGTAGCGCTATCGTCACTGTTTGACTTTGTACGAGAAATCAATAGCCTACTTGATGTAAACGACGTTAGCAAAGAGGAGTCTGCAAAAATCATCAAGGTAATAATGGAGATTGATGATGTATTAGGAGTTATTGGAAAAGTTGAAGTTGAAGAAGCTTTACCCAAAGAAATAGACCTGCTAGTCCAAAAACGTGAAGGTGCTCGAAAAACAAAGAATTGGAAAGAAGCCGACTCAATTAGAGCTCAACTCAAAACCATGGGAATCGTCCTAGAGGATACAGCACAAGGTGTACGGTGGCATAAAGAGAAAACTTAAGCTTTGCCATCGAACGTCCATTTGCCACTATCGTATTTTTCCTTGCAGAGTCTATCCGCAAGCGCCAATTCGTTGGGCGTCAAGTATCCTTCCTCAAGTTGAATCTTCAGGATCGCCTTGAACCCTTGTGTAAGAGCATTAGCAATAGTACCTGGGTTAATCTTATGCCCGAGTTCGTTTTCAATACTAGTTATTTTACGCCTGCCAATATCGGTTGCCAAAGTACAACTAAGGTTTTTGAATTTTATTAGTTGAAACATTTTGGACAAATCTACACTCCTCAAGATGGTACCATGTTGCAGGACGATGCCGCAAGTAATGGTTTGACTGCTACCAGAAATCTTTTTGCCGTTCACAGTTAGGTTTGGGCAGTTCTTGGCATCACCCTCGCTAAAATCAGCTGGAACTCCTAAAATGCGAAGCGCGTCAGTTATTGCTTCGTAAATTTTGAAGTAAACAGCGGTTATGTCGCCTATCCCGAAATCTGCAGCTTTGGCGGTTACACTGTAGGTAACTTCACCCTCGAAATCATGGTAAACTGTACCACCACCGCTAATGCGTCTAACCACATCGACTCCCAATTGCTTGCAAGAGTTGAGGTAAACCTCAGTTTCAGGATTCTGGTTTTTGCCCACGCTAACAGCGGAAGGTTGCCAACGATAAAATCTCAATGTATTGGGAACTTGCCCCTTGATTCGCGAAGTCAGGATTGCTTCGTCGATAGCCATGTTCATAGCAGCATCGTGTATTTCAAGGGGCAGCAAACGCCAAGTATCCATACTGTTCTAATCCTTTTCCTAATAAAAAGTGAGGTAGCGTTTAAAACTGTTATGCAACTAATTTTTAAAAGAAAAAGATGTGACTCTTTATGATGATTAGATAAATGCTTAAAACCAAGCAACGAAATCTCTAAAGAACAGAAACAGTAGATGAAAATAATATGAAGGTAATCTCGGGTCCCGCATCCAAAGAACTTGCTGAAGCAATTTCAGCGCAAACTGGTTTCCCAAACGTTCCCGTTTCATCCAAGTTTTTTCCTGATGGCGAATCCTACGTTCGCCTAGACGGCAATGTCAAAGATGAAGATGTAGCAATTGTTCAGACAACTTGCCCTCCCATGCAAGATAGCAGGCTTTTTCAATTAGCGTTTTTAGCTGATGCAGCTAAACGTGCGGGAGCCGCTAAAGTAACTGCAGTGGTGCCCTATTTGGCGTATGCTAGACAAGACAAAATGTTTCTCGCAGGGGAAGGAATAAGCGTGGAAACCATTTTACGCATGCTAAAAGCAGCAGGAATCGACCGCTTTTTAACCGTCAACATCCACGCGGAACCAACACTCAAGCAATTCCCATTTCCAGCTGAAACCCTAAGTGCTATCCCACTAATAGCAGAATACTTTGCTAAGAAAGGCCACAAAGGCGCATACGCTCTCTCACCTGATAAAGGCGCAATGTACATCGCTAAGCAAGCTCAAGAGGTTTTAGGCGGCGACGTAGGATATCTTAGCAAGACTCGCGACCGCTACACGGGACAAACCGTGCAAACAGCGGAGGGCTTAAACGTAAAGAACAAAACCGTGATTATCCTTGATGACATTATCAGCACAGGCGGCACCATAGTTGGTGCAGCAAAAATTCTTCGGGAACAGGGAGCCAAACATGTCTTTTGCGGTTGCGTCCACGGCTTACTCATTGGTGATGCTGAAAAGCGAATTTCGGATGCAGGAGTTGAAGAAATCGTTGGTACCGACAGCGTTCCAGGAAACATAAGTAAGGTTTCGTTGGCACCACTGATTAGTCAAGCTCTTAAAGGCGCTGTTTAGTGCCGAATCTTTTCTTTTTACTTTCAGGCGAAAACGAGACGTTACCTTCCGCTGAGGTTAAGGCAATTCTGGAAGCAGAAGGGTACATCTACCAGAATCCCCAAGAGTTTGATCAGGTTTTGCGTTTAGAATCCGAAATTGAAAGCACCAAAGTGGTTCAGGTTCGCTCGGCTTACACTCGGGTTTGCGCTCAAGAACTCTTCGTTGCAAACGCAAACATGATGGATATAGCCAAAGCAGCTGCCCAAGTGGACTTCAAAGCAGTGCTCAAACCCAACGAAAGTTTCGTGGTGCGAATAAACCGAATAAAAAACTACGCCGATTCCAAGATAAACACTATGACTCTTGAAGTAGAATTAGGATGTCAAATCCTCAACCAAACCGAAGGAACAAGAGTCAACTTAAAAAATCCTGATAAGACTTTAATCGGCATTATAACAAACGAAAAAATAGTATTAGGCTTAAAACTCACCGATATAACGAGTAAAACGTTCTCAGAACGGCGCCCAAGAAAAAAGCCCTTCTTTCATCCCTCCGCAATGCCCTCAAAGATGGCACGTTGTATGGTGAATTTGTCGCTTGCCAAAACTGAATCCGTATTGTTCGATCCATTTTGCGGAACGGGAACATCACTAATCGAAGCCACCTACATCGGCTGCAGAGCTGTGGGCATCGATGCACAAAGGCGAATGATTTTAGGAACCAAAAAAAACCTTCATTTTTTCAATATCTCAGCTGAAGGCTTGGTACTGGCAGATTCACGCAAAATTCCCTTGTTCAAAGTTGACGCCATCGTAACTGATCCACCATACGGACGATCATCAAGTACCCTGAAATCAACTACTAAACAACTCGTTGAAGAAGTCTTAGCCGCTTCACATTCATTGCTAGGTGTAGGGCAACGAATTTGTATAGCTTCTCCTAAAACATTAAACATCTCACGCATCGGCAAAAAATTGGGCTATCGGCACGTAGAGTCCCACTTTGCCTATGTCCATCAGACCTTGACGCGGGAGATTGCAGTGTTCGAAAAGGTGACCTCATGAGTATTTGCATTGTGTTTTTAGGAACGAGCGGCAGCGTACCAACTTTGAAACGAAGTTTACCAGCGATGGTTGTTCAGTGCCCACGGGAGCAATGGATGTTTGACTGTGGAGAGAACGTTCAGAGGCAAATGATGCAAGCAAAAACAAGTTTCCATAAGAAAATGAAAATCCTAATCACCCACTTGCATGGCGATCACGTTTTGGGTTTGCCCGGACTCTTGCAAACCATGGCTTTGATGGATCGAAAAGAACCCGTACAAGTTTATGGTCCAGTCGGACTAAAAGAATTTCTATTGTGCACAAAAAAAACCCTTAATTTCGGATTAACTTTCCCTGTAGAAATCAGCGAAATATCCGAGGAAGGCGATGTCTGCGAAACAGAAGAATATCGCCTTACAGCAATAAAATCCAACCACGCCGTAGAAAGCTATGCATTTGCATTCATAGAAAAGCCTCGTCCTGGAAAGTTTTATCCCGAGAAAGCTTTAGCCTTGGGAGTTGCAAAGGGTGAGTTATGGTCTCAGCTGCAGAAGGGTAAAGAAATCAAGCTCAAAGACGGTAACACAGTAAAACCAAATGACGTAATGGGTCCCATGCGGGCAGGACGCAAAATCATCTATACAGGTGACACCAAACCCTTCGATTCGTTTGCCAAATTTGCAGAAAACGCAGATCTGGTGGTTCATGACTGCACGTTTGACGATTCTCTTGCCGAAAAAGCATTAGTGGACGGACATTCAACCCCTACTCAAGCAGCGGAACAAGCCAAAGCTGCAGGCGCAAAACGGTTGGTATTATCTCACATAAGTGCAAGGTATCCTGACGCCTCTTTGCTCCTAGATCAAGCCAAAAAAGTTTTCTCAAATACTACTCTGGCAGAAGATTTCCTTGAAATTGAGTTGCCTTTAAGCGAGTAACTGCTTTAATTTAGCTACACTTTCAGGCACCTTATACATAGATTCAACGACGACAGTTTTGTCGTAACCGATTTTCTTGAGCGTATCAGCAAGCCAAACATAATCAATATCGCCGTCTTCCACACCGTAATGTTGGTCGTCTGAACCGTCGTTGTTGCTGGCGTGAATATGCACGATTTTGTCAGCAAGCTGATTAAAGAAAGGCTGAATTTGCCCTTCCAAGTTAGCATGCCCAAGATCCATTGCAATACCGAGGGGTAACTTAGTTTCTTTATACATTTTGTGGAACTCTTCAGGCGTATTTAGCAGAAACCAGTATTTTGCAGGCAAATTTTCCAAAGCAATGTTTATGCCGCACTCTTCCGCTTTTGCATAAAGCAATTGGATGCTCTTGCACATCTGCTTAAAATCAGCACCAGGATAAAATTGCCCGATACCTGTACGTTGCCCAGGGTGAAAAACCCACATTTTCGCATCAATTGCCTTCGCATTAGTTAGCGATCGTGTCAAACGTTTTAATGAAGCATTTAACAGTGGCTTAATTGGCGAGGCAATATTGATGTCGGCAAAAGGCGCATGCAACGAATACTCCAGACCATAAGACTTTGCGGCTTGTTTGAGTTGAGCGATGCGTTCCTTGTTGAGATCGTGGGTGCCATCATCCAAGATTTCTATGTATTTAGTGCCCATCTTCCCCAAACGTTTTACCATACTGTTGAAAGGCTCACCCAAACAATACAGCATAGAAACGCCGACTTTCACTTTAGACATACAAACACCTAATTTGCAAATTGGAATCTTTCTGGTAAGATGTAAGACAAACTAAATAAGTTAACCTTAAAACGCCGAGGATTAAAAACTCATATCAACAACAATCAACAACTTTTCTTCAGAAGCCAGAAAAATAAAGCTAAGAGAAGCTGCTGATGCAACAGTGCTTTGAATTTCAACAGTTGCATCAATCAAAAACTAAACAGACTATCTAGGCTCTAAATCGCATCAAAAATAACATCTATTTGGAATTGTAGCAAAGATAAAGCAGCCTTTCAAAAATTTAAGGAAACAACTGCCTACCCCAGTGAAACGGTTCAGAACATAATGGTCGAGTAGTTTTATATTGAATCTTTCTAAGCCCCAAAGCAAGTTCAATGAATTCTTTTATTGTTGTATTGCGGAAATCCCAAGTCGGCTGTCCAAATCGCAAACCACTACACATAGTGTCCGCGTAAACATAAAGTCTTTTTCCCATATAATCGAATGCCGCTTGTTTTGGTTCGCCATACTTGGGGGCAGCAAGAATTTTGAAAGGCCATATTTTGCATGCTTCGGGTTTGATGCCCTGTAAACGGCAAGAATAGGTGTTTGATTTGCTGCAAAGGAACCCGCAGGAACCATCGTTTTCACGTCTTATATAGAAGCGATCCAATCCTGTTACTGTGGTATCAAAGCCAAATGTTTTAGAGATTTTGAGCCACTCAGGAAAGCCTAACACTACACTATAGAGTTTACAGCAGTAACCACATGCTTTGCATTGCCAGTCAGCAACATTCTGCCAAGGAACAAACTGCATCTTTACCATAACACTCTGAAAAGACAAAGCAAAAAGAATTAAAGTCTTTTCCAAACAACAGAAAAGAGACTATGTTTTTCTATAGAGGTAGATTGTGTGCGCAGGATAACCCAACTTTGGATTTTCACAAAAAGTCTCTATCTTTTCAGGTCTCCAACCGATAATTTCGTAGTCATGGGAAACTACACGAGCACCTTTTTTGAGGTCACTTTCAAGCTTTGGCCTGATTTTGTCGTTTGCACTCGTCGTTAAATACAAATACACAACATCAGCAGATGTCAAATTAACTTTAAACATATCATCATTTAGAATAGTTACCCTGTTATCAAGACCACTCTCGTGAATGATCCCCATTGCTCTTTTCGCCAAGTCTTCTCGCAATTCAATTCCAACACCCCGTGCACCAAAAGTCTTAGCTGCCATAATCACGGTTCTACCGTCCCCAGCACCCATATCAAAGAGGACTTCGCCAGCTTTCAAATCAGCCAATTTCAGCATGCACTCTACAACAACACTTGGACTCGGAACAAAAGGAGCAATAAACGTGCTTCAACACTCCCTAAACAAGTTATTAACCACTCTATCAAGCCACATAAGCGTCTTTTTTAGGTTGGGGTCTACGTGCTTCTCCACATTTTAAGCAACTCTGAGCGCAGAGTTCAAGATATTTTTCTTCATCCGCCGAACTAACAGCTTCTGCTGCTTTCATGCAAAGATCACTTGGTTCGCTGCAACCTTCTTGCTTGCAAAGACCAGAAATGAATTGGCAAACTTCTTGCACATCCTTAGGTTCCAAAACCGCCCTGTTAGTACGAACCAGTAAGCATAATTCTCTTGCCATTACACAAGTTTTAACGTATTTAATGCGTTCAAGAACTTCATCGCGTAATTTTTTTCGGCTAATTTCCACTTTTAATTCTCCTGTGGCATAAGCAAACTTGAATTAAGATATTCATGACTTAAAAAGTTGCTGATAAAACAATAAAGACAAACACTTTGAATACATTGTTTACTTAAAACGTTTGCTTAGGGATTTGCGTTCTGCTTCCAAAACTAATTCATAAAACTTGTCTGTCGGCTTCTGCTCCTTGTTCAAAACATTCAAAGCTGCTATTATTGAAATTCGCCGGGCACTCAATACAACAGTAGCTGTTTTACCGTATTTCTCAATTAGTTCGGCTGTTTGTTTAGCAATTAAACGCATCTTTTCCTCGTTCTTTGCCAAATGCTCACCCCTTTTCTCTACCAATGGCAAAGCTTTCTCTTCCTCGATCTTTAACATTCCAATCTGAAACGAGCCACATCGAGGGCACTCAGGTTTGTCAGGCAGATCTTTTATACGAATCATCTCCATATAATCCCAGCAACTAGTGCAAACAAAGTTACCAGTCTCACTAAGCAACCTAGCCTTGGCAGATTCAACTAGAACAGCGCGCATCTGTTCAGGAGGAATCAGATCAGTTTTCATACTAACCCTCTCGATGCCAACGCGGGCAACTGGAGTCGGATTACCTCCTGTCTCAACAACCTGAAACCGTACCAATCCATCATGTAAACGACCTAAAACCATCACCAACCCTTCAGAATCAAGATCCTTGGAAAAAACCTCTTTTAGACCCTCTTCGTAGATGGGTGTCCCCTCAAAACTTGAAATCAACTTCTGCAAACTAACATTGCTAAAGTCAGCCCATTTCTTAAGAGCCCCAAAACGCCTAGCCACCTGTATAACTCGTCGTTTAAACAAACCCGTTTTAACAGCTGACTGTGTCAGTGTACTTCGAATCGTTTGTTCACCCATGTCTTTTATCTCGTTTAAGACTTCAACGAGTCTGTCAGCGGTCATTGCACCGATTGTTTGCACGAAAATTCGGTAGGGGTCATGCTGAACAATTATTCCACGACCCAGCTTGTCAGACAGCACTTGCCCAAGCAGCTGCCCCAAAGCACGATTTATGTTAGAACCAAAATTTGAGTGAACAATAATAAATTCTCCCCACTCCTCCACGACTATACGATTAGGAGTGGGAACACAAAAGCCACTATTGACTTGCTCGATGGTTTCGGCTAATGCATGCAAGATTGTTTCGGCGTCAGCTGGATAAAGTTCAGAAAGCAAAGTACTAATCTGCTCAGCTGAAGCTCCACTTCGATGCTTTTCTTCTACGAACCCTCGGATTTCCGCAACATTCTGCGCTACCTCATAAGGAACAGGGATTTCTTCTCCGATCCAACTCGGAATTGAACCAGTTGGATCCTCAACGGGACGAACATAAACTTTGTCTTCAGTGGCATGCATGATTTGCCAAGGACTGCCTCGAATGATGAATTTAGTGCCCGGCTTTCCATACTCAGCCATGAAAGCTTCATCTAAAACACCTATTGAAGAATCTATGGATTCATCAATAACTAGAAATTGCTTTTCCTCAGGAATCATAGAGAGATTATCAAAATAGTACTCAAACAGGGCTTTGGTTCGTAGAGGTCTTAGAACCACTTGGTCTTCAAAAGATGCCCAAGCCAAGCGTGGAAAACGCTGGTGCATATATTTGATAATTTTCTCAATATCACCCAAATTGAGGTTTTCAAAAGGTGCCGCATTCTTGAATATTTCTAGAATTTCATTGAAAGTTAATCGCCGATTCTTTAACAACAACCCAGCGATTTGATGTGATAAAACATCGTAGGGGTTATCAGGTATTTGCAGGGGCTCCAACTCCTCCCGCAAAGCTCTGCGTGCGATAGCCATAGCCTCGAGAGTGTCATCTGAATCCATGCCGACTATTATACCTTCAGACAAATGTCCGTAAGTATGCCCCGCTCTACCGATCCGCTGAATTAAACGCGAAACCTGTCGTGGACTCATATATTGAATAACAAGATCAATATGACCAATATCTATACCAAGCTCAAGGCTGCTAGTCGCAATTAACCCCTTTAACTCTCCTCTCTTCAGGCCTACTTCTGCAGCAATACGGGAAGGCTTTGTTAAAGAACCATGATGAATGGATATTGGAAAATCAGCATCCCAAACTTTGAAGCGGGAAGCTAACACCTCAGAAACTGAACGCGTATTCGTAAAAAGGAGAACAGATTTACGTTTAGTCATATAATCACGTATAATCCGCAACCTTGCTGCAACTTCTGGATGAGTATAAATTTTTGAAGCAAAACGATTGTCTTCTTCTGTTGGCTTAGGATAAATAACCTGCAATTTCACCATTTTAGCGACCGGTACTCGGACGATTTCGACAGGACGCCCATCTCCGACAAGAAAGTGTGCCACTTTTTCTGGACTACCAACCGTCGCGGACAAGCCAACCATCTGAAAGTCTTTACCGATTAAACCTCTTACACGTTCCAATGCTAAAGACAATTGGCTTCCTCGCTTGCTATCCGCTAATTCGTGCACTTCATCAACTATAACCCAACGAAGACTTTGCAAGTGCTGTCGCAAAAGCCAACCTGTAAGAATTGCCTGCAACGTTTCAGGCGTAGTTATAAGAATGTCTGGAGGGCATTGAGACTGGCGCAAACGCTCCTTTGTATCTGTGTCGCCATGTCTCACTGCCAATTTAATATCTAAATTATTACACCACCACCGCATCCGATCAAGTAAATCACGATTCAACGCGCGCAACGGCGTGATGTAAAGCACCTTTATACCCGGAGTCTTAGGTGCTTGCAAGAGCATACTGAGTACTGGCAGAAAAGCAGCTTCCGTTTTGCCTGTGGCTGTCGGTGAAATGAGAAGAATGTTTTTGCCAGCGAGAATTTTTGGCATAGTTTTCTGTTGGGGGTCAGTTGGTTTAGAGAATCCTCTCTGTTGAACGAGCCTACGCACTGGCTTGACGAGCATTTCAAAAGCGTTTTCAGAAATTGCCTGCAATTTCGTATCCTTAGATGCTAAAATGAATAGCTTCAATTGTTCTATAAAATAATATTGGGAAAAACACAGAATTTTGAGGAGCTTTATGGTGGTTCTTACAGTGTTGATGTATAAGTGATTTATTGGTACCGTTTCAGGCGATTTACTTGAGTATATACAGGGTCGTTAAACATTTCATTAGCTTACTCTCCAAAGCTTTGACAAAAAAATGTCTAATCTTAATGTTAAAAAAATAAATATCTATGGAAAAACTATGGAAAGTTTTTTATCCAATGATACTAAACCATGGAAAAGACAACAGGAGGAAAAAAGTAAATGGGTAAATGTCCAAAATGCGGAACGGAAGTAGCAAAGCCAAAAAAGACATGGAAAATGGCAGGCCGTCCAGATAAAGCTGGAAAACGTATGCAACTAGAAATCGGACTCTACGAATGCCCAAAATGCGGCAACGTATTCCGAGAAGTTTTAAGCAAACAGAAAATCTAAATGACCAAAGAGTAGATTAACTCTCTTTTTTTCTTTTTTAGCGGTAGTTTTAAAACTAAAATTGATGTAACTAAGCGCTACTTGAGGCAAAGAAGTGTTATCTGCAAAGAAGATCTGGAAAAAAGAATCGGTCAAAATCATAATCGCCGCAGCTTTGGTCGTGACAGCTGGTTTGGGGTTTTTCTATATAATGCAGCTCGCATTGAATACACAAACACCTTTTTTGATTTTGGAGAGTAACAGTATGTGTATTTCAGAGGGCGGCAACTGTGATGGATGGAATCACCCTTTTGGCGAAACCCTTCACCTTGGTGATCTGCTAATTATTCAAGGAGTCAATCCAGCGGATTTAAACTCTAATTACCCCAACAGCGACATTATTGTTTTCAAGGACCAAATGGGCGGCAACTTTATTGTTCACCGCATTATATCCGAACAAATAATCAAAAACACTGAGTATTTCAAAACTAAAGGAGACGGAGCCGGTCCAATCGTTTGGCCTAATATTCCTAATTATTTTGACGATATTCCAACTTCGCTTGGCGTTCCTCAAGACCAAGTTCTCGGTAGGGTCGCTATTCGAATTCCATGGGTTGGCGGGATAGCTCTCTTCCTGAAGAATAATCCGTGGATTATAATAGTGGTCATTGCCTCAGTCCTTTTACTGGCAGTTGGAAAAATTGTGGCTACTTCTACAAAGAAAAAAAGCAAACTGCACAACAAAAAAGATTAAAATTGCAGTCATAGATGTATTTATAAAGTCAGCTTTTGATAAGTTGATATTTAAGGGGCAAGTTCGTAAGAGGAGAAAAATGATTGCCGAAAGTTAAAGCATCAATCAGCATAGAAAACGTTGTAGCGTCTGCAACCCTCAACCAGAAAGTCGATTTAAACGCAGTAGTAAAAGGATACCCAGGAGTAGAATATCGCCCTGAACAATTTCCAGGTTTAGTTTTCCGCCTAAAACGCCCAAAAACCGCTACATTGATTTTTAGTTCAGGAAAAATGGTTTGCACAGGCGCTAAATCCGAAAAAGAAGCCAAACGGGCAGTCATGAAAGTAGTAAAAGAACTTAAAAGAGGCGGCATAATCATTATCGGAAAACCTGAACTAAAAATTCAAAACATTGTTGCCTCAGGAGGTTTAGGAGGAATGATTGACCTAGAAAAAGCAGCCTACACACTTGGACATGCAATGTACGAACCTGAACAGTTCCCAGGTTTAATCTACCGTATGGTAGAACCAAAAGTTGTAATTCTACTGTTTGCAAGCGGTAAACTCGTCTGCACAGGCGCTAAAAAAGAACAAGACGTCTTCACAGCAGTGGAAAATATACATGAACTACTTGAAGAAACAGATTTAATCTATTACGAATAAAACCTTATTGCTTCTTTATTTGTTTTCGAATAGTTTTTAAACTATCTTGATCAATTGCACCTATTTCATAGAGCGTATTTGCGATCTCACTAATTCTCAGAATCGAATGCAGTGTCACCCCAGTCTTTTCCAACAAATTCCTTCCACCTTCTTCACGATCAAGAAACACAACAGCATCAGTTACAACTCCACCTTCTGCACGCACAACATCAGCGGCTTTTTTTAATGTTGAACCTGTAGTCAACAAATCGTCAACAAGTAACACTCTGTCACCTGACACCAAAATTCCCTCCACTCGACGCTCCCTTCCACTAAGACGGACGCCTTTACGCATATACAAGAAGGGTTTTTTGAGGTTGTAGGCAATTTGACTTGAAAACGGAATACCCGCAATCGGGATACCTGCAATTCGGACAAAATTCTTCAGCCCTATTTCAGCCATTATTGTTTGGGCATAAAACTCACAGATTTCGCTAAATACATCCGGAAAACTGGGAATTACTCTTAGGTCAATATAATAGGGGCTTGCTTTTCCAGTTGAAAGCTTGAAGACACCGAACTTGAGTGCATCAATTTTAAGCAGTATGTTAGCCATTTCATCCTTTTTGTCTCGAGAGTTGGTTGTTTTTTTCATTTTTAAATCCTCTTTGAGAGTTGGTAGATCTTGTTTTGTTCAGGAATCAAGCATGATGTTCTAGGCAGTTCTTTTTTGAGAAGTTTGGCAAATTCTTCTTGGCTTTGCAAATTTGCAGTGTGATAGGGTATAGCCAGCGGAGGTTTAGTTAGGCGGGCTATTTCAAAACCTGTTTGCGGTGTCGCGTTGGGAGCAATGCCAACTGTGCAAAAAACGGTGTCGAATTTTTCTTTCTGACCCATTAACGCTAATTCAGGAAACGGCAACGTGTCAGCAGTATGGTATATTTTGAGGTTGTCTTCGCTTGTTATTATGTATGTCACTGGGGCTTGGGCTGGATGGTTACATTTTTCTGCTTTCAAGGTGACTTCGCCGATTTTGGTTTCCATCCCTGGTCTGGCTTCTTGGATTTTTTCCTTGGGGACAGCATATTGAAGTTTCTTAGCTGAGGCAGAATCTGCAATAACAGAACAATTAGTTGTTTTTTGGATTTCTTCTATTAGTGGAGGGTCAAGGTGGTCGTAATGTTCATGTGTTATCAGGATAGCGTCAACTGTTTTGAAGTTTTTTGCTTTTATATCAACTGGGTCGATGACAAGCATTTTGCTGGGAGTCTTTAGCGAGATTCCAGCATACTGATTGAACCAAGTAAAAAGCACAGTGTTTGGATTGGACATTTTATTAATTGACATAACTCGAATCCTCACAGACTAATATAAGAAGGGCGTTTTAAAAGAATTTGTGCATTTCTGAATGAAGACATTGATAGTTTTTCTTCTATTATATATTAAAAGATGAAAGTAAAGAGTTGGCCCAGAAAAATGCCTCGGGTATCCAAAAAAAGAACGCTTCTTGGGCGTTGAAGAATAACGGCGGCTCTCGGAAAAACTCGTCAATGATTAACCACGAATCTTTAACAACATAAAATAGTAACATCCCCTCAGAAATTAAGCTTAGTTTGATAAGGCTTAATAGTTTCTTGCACCGAGTACATTTTAAAATATAGATGGTTTGACTTGTAATGGTTGATGTTTGGTTGCCTTATGGAAAAACCGATGTCTGTGTACGAATACCTGCTCGAAATTTGCTGGGAATAATCGAACCTAAAGAGCGACAAGGTGCCCCTGACGCGAAAATCGAGGTTGACCGCGCCCTCAAAGAACCTATAGGAAGCAGACGACTCTGCGAAATCGCCAAACCCGAAAGCAAGGTCGCCATAGTTGTGGATGATGCCACCAGAAAAGCACCAAGTGAAGCAATGCTTTTACCAGTTCTCTCTGAATTAAATTTAGCAGGTGTTAAAGATGAGAATATCACGGTTATTTTTGGTTGCGGAACCCACCGAGCTGTAAGTGAGAAAGAGGCAGAGGAACTCCTCGGTAGCGAAGCGCTAAAAAGGGTGAAAACCATCAGCCATTGCTGCAATACCGCTACAGACTTAGTTTACGTCGGAACAACAAAAACCTATGGCAACAAAGTGCACCTCAACCGTATTTTTGCCGAAGCAGATGTCAAAGTACTCTTAGGCGATGTTGGTTTCCACTATTATGCAGGTTATGGCGGCGGCAGAAAAAGCATCTTACCTGCAGTTTGTGGAGAAGAAACTATCAAGCAAAACCACGCTTTATTACTGCACGCTAGTGCCAGAACGGGGATCTTAGAAAATAATCCGGTCCACATCGATATGACCGAAGCCGCAAGGCTTGCAAAAGTAGATTTTATTGTTAACGTGGTTGAAAACAAGAATGGGGAAGTTGCAAAATCCTTCGCCGGAGACCTAGAAGCAGCATTTTTGGAAGCAGTCAAACTGGTAGATGAATTGTACCGCGTGAAAGTGGATCGCCGAGCAGATATTATCGTTGTAAGTGCAGGCGGACACCCTTCAGACGTGAACCTCTACCAAGCCTACAAAGGCTTAGACAACGCGCTAGATGCAGTTAAACGAGGCGGGGTCATAATCTTAGTTGCTGAATGCCCCGAGGGACACGGCAATCAAGTCTTCTATGATTGGATGACAAGACTTGTCGACCTTAAAACCATTGAACGTGAAATTAAACGAAATTTCGTCATGGGAGGACACAAAGCCTATTACCTCTTAAAAGCCTTACAAAATCACCAGATAATTTTGGTATCCTCGCTACCTGACTTCTACGCCACAAGCATTTTTAAACTAAAAACTGCTCGAGCCGTTAACGACGCTCTAAACGAAGCAATGAAAATTACAGGTTCAGCCTCAAGAGTTTGGGCGATGCCTCAAGGAAGTTACACACTACCCGTTTTTAAAACTCTTGAAGAAAACAAAAACTAACGAACCAAACTTGAAAGCGCAACCTTTAAGTCTACACATTGAAATTTGGATTAGCAAGGCGAAACAATGCAGCAAACATTTACGCTACGCAAATTTGTTCCTGATGACCTGCAGAGCGTAATGCAAATCAACCGCGTCTGCTTACCAGAAAATTATACCGACTTTTTCTTCATTGACCTGCATCAGAGGTTCCCAGAAACGTTCATAGTATCAGAAGAAAAAGGAAAAATTTTGGGTTATATTATGTGCCGCATTGAAGTAGGGTTATCTAACTATGGGTTTGGCGGCTTAGTCCGAAAAGGGCACATAGTCTCCATTGCAGTTTTGCCCCAAGCCAGACGCCAAGGCGCCGCTAAAGCATTGATTAACAAAGCATTGGAAGGCATGGCTTATTATCGGGCAAAACAAGGCTTTTTAGAAGTTCGCGTCACTAACGAAATAGCAATTTCATTATACAAACAACTTGGTTTTGAAATCACACGAACAATCAACGGCTATTACTCAGATGGCGAAGACGCATACGTTATGACAAAAAAATCTAAGAGGACTTTCTGATTTGGATACCACCCATAGAAAAATATTGTCCTCTAAACTAAATAATTACAAAGGCTGCAGAGAAAACTGAAAAATAATAGCAATTCGAGTTGAAAACCTGAAATAGAACTTTTTTAAAAAAAAAATACAATAATTTAGAGGAAATAAGATAGGTTGCTAAGCAGCTTTTGGCTTAACTTTGCCAACCGCACCGCTTAGACTGTTCATTTCCAAATCAGCTTTCCGAATTAGGTCTGCTATGGTTTCTTTGGTAGGTATTGCTGCCCCGACCGACAATGCAATTGCTTTCCGGTGTGCTTGTTGCAGTAAGGGTTTGATCGTTTCTTTGCTTGTATAGCTGATACTCAGAGCGAGGGCGAATGCTTCTTGGTTGCTTGACTCTACACTTCGTCTAGTTGCGGCAACATCAACTTTTAGTTGGTCACCAGTTATTATCAGTCCGTTGTCAAAGACTGCACGCATTGAAATTCCTAATTCAACAGCTTTAATTCCAAGTTTTGATAGAACACTTGCTAAGCGTTCGTTTATAACTTCCCCTTTTCTAACTACTAATGTATCTTTGCTGACCCACACGCTGCCGTTTTCGATTCTTGTCGGCAAACCTACAGCGTTTAATTGGCTGATAACTGGACCTGGAGGTTGACCGGTGTTGCTTGCAGGAATAACTACGTCCATAGCTGCGATGTCGTTAGCTTTGGCTGTTGATTTCACTTTGCCGCGTTCTAGGAGCAATGCGAGCTTGAAAGGGTTTAGATCAGTAAATAAGAAAACGTTCGATCCATCCAAGTATTCTTCAAGTTTTTTGAGTTCTACTTGGTCCATTTCTTCGAGAGCAATTTTTATGAGGGTGTTTTTAAGAACACGCAAATAGACTTTGCCCTCCATTGTCTTCTTAAGCCCTTGAAGTTGGGAAGCACGAACCTTCTTGAGACTGGCAATGCCGATGGACTTGTACTCTTTAAATATATCCTTGATTGCTTCTACTTCGTTTGATTTTTCTTCTAATACTTGTTGGGATGGCATGATACATCAAACTCTATTTTTATGGTTTAATTTTAACGGGCTCACCCATGGATGTCTTAACGAAAGCATATTTTACGTTCTTTAGTCCACGCTTTAGTTTTCCATCCAAGACACGAAGAATAGTCATAGTGTTCTCGACTAGCTCTTCATCTTTCATCTGCTGGGTACCCACTGAAACTTGAATAATGGGTTGATTACGCATTCTAACAAGCACAGTCTTTCGGTGTTTAATGATTAGAGGTGCAATATCTGCGTTTGGTGGAACTGGAATGGGCATTTTGCCGCGGGGACCCAGAACTGGACCCAAAATTTTACCGACAAGTGGCATCAAGGGAGCTTCAGCTATAAAGACATCGTAGTTGGATCCAAGCTTGCGCAATTCCTTCTTTTTGCCGTTTAAGGATTCTAAGTCTTCGCGTTCAACAACACGATCAGCTTGGGAATTCTTTGCTTTAAAGGCAAACTCGCCTTGAGCAATAACACAGATTTTATTTGGTTTGCCTGTTTCATGAGGCAACTCTACAATTTCTTGGATTTTACCTTCTGGCGCTTTCATGTCGATTTCCTGAATATCTAAGATCAAATCGACAGCCTGGTTGAATTTTTTCTCGCCAGATTTTGCTTTTGCCTGTTTTATTGCTTCAGATATAGTCTTGTTGTCTAGGGGCATTTTTAAGCCTCGTGCCAATGGGTGATAAGAAACCCATTATAAAAATATTCGCCTATCATTATTCGGTACCAAATAGCCCATCATAGGTGCCAGCATCAATTTCGTTCTGCACATCTTGAGGATCTTTGCCTTCAACAGTAACACCTAGACTTACGCAGGTGCCAAGCAACTCTTTAGTTGCCTTCTTTACGTTGGGAGCTAAAAGTTGAGGTCCCTTGATTTTTGCAATGCGTACAATTTGCTCCATTGTTAAGTCACCGACCTTAACCGAGTTTGGTGTGCCTGAGCCTTTTTCAACTTTTAATTCAGCAACGATTAGTGCGGATGCAGTAGGTGTACCAACAGTAACTTCAAAGGTTTTATCCTCAGTCTCAACACTAATTTTCACTGGAACTTTCATTCCAGCGTATTCTTTTGTAACTTCGTTGATTTTGTTGACTATAGCAACTATGTTCACGCCTAATGGACCAAGAGCTGGACCTAATGGTGGACCTGCATTAGCTTGTCCACCGCTGACAATCAATTCTACAACTTTTTTATCTGCCATTTGTATTCACTTTATGCTTTTGCTTTTTCTACTAGTTTTACATAGTCTGAATGTACTGTGATGGGCAAAGTAAACGTCGCCTCGAGTAGTTCAAGGGTGACTTCACCTTTTGCTTTGTCGAGTCGTGTGATTTTAGCACGCATGCCTTTGAATGGTCCACCTGTGATTTCAACTACGTCGTCTTCGTTGAGGTCTTCCATAACTGGTTTGCGCACGATATATCTTTCAATTTCATTAAAACTAATTAGCCCAGGAATTCTTGATCGTACATGCCTTACTCCCGAGATGGCTTCTTCCACTAAATGTGGACCGTCTGCTTCAATGAAGATGTAGCCTTTGAGTGTATCTGGTATAAGAAGAGCTTTGATTGGTATGTGGGTCATTTCAACTTTTGAAGATATTAATCTTGCAACATTGCGTTCTTGACCTGTGGTAGTTTTTATTGCAAAAATCTTTACTTGAGATTGCTCTTCTTTCTTAGACATTTTATACACCTATGCTGTTGAAGCAGCCCCTGATGTTGCGCCGCCGACGGCATAAGACAAGAGTTTAATTACAAAACCGATTAAACCGACTGCACCAATACCTAGCAGACTAATTTTTACTGAGAGCCAAAGCTCTTCCCTGCCGGGTTTTACGGCTAGTTTCAATGTTCTTGCCGCCTGAGTAAGCCAAGATTTTATTCCCATATTTACCGCACACTCAAGATTTCACTATTCAATAATAAACATTACTGTAATTTTTTAGACTAACAACTACCGCATTGCGCTTTAAGGTTCCTTTAGGATTTTTTTACTATACTTTTTTGAAAAACAATTCAACCTCTTGCAATGTTGAAATAAGGTTCTGTTTATCCTCGCTTCTAATTCCCTTCCAATCCAGAACAGCCGTAGACACCCGTTCCAAAGTACAGTTGATACACTGAGTCAACATCTCAACATCAAGCAAATGCACAGCATATTTTGGAATCATATGCCCAAAAAACGCTTTATCTTCCAAAGCCATTTTAGTGAATTTTTGGTTGTAGTGAGTTCCGCCAATCCCTAAAACCGCCGATTTGGTCGAAACTGAGAACTTTAAGATTGCAGCCATAGTTGCGTCACCAACTGCTCGGGCGGCTTGCAAGTCGCCCCATTGAGGCAGAGAACTTCCCAATTCAACAAACATTGTAGGAACATCTATACTTGGACCGTGATGAGTGCATTCATAGGAGACTTCGTAATTGAGTTTCATCTCTTCTTTTTTGACATTTAGGGCTTTTAGAGCGGTATGCATTGCAAATGCAGGCGCAATGGAAAGTTTTCTCGGTCGACCGCCTAATTCTGAGTCGCCAAAGTTACCTGTTGTATGAACTGATAGAGTAGGTCTACCGCTTTTGCTGCTATGTCTAGATATGAAGACAATTAGGTCAGTATTTGGAAAATCATCTGGGAGGTTTTGGGCTTTGACTGACTCGTCACCTAAGGTTGCCAAAATCACCTCTTGCCCACTTACTTGCTTAGTGTAAAGAGGGTTACGCTGGAAGGTTTTTTCTAATTCACAGAAGGAGTGGTACTTTAGAATTTGCCGTCTAATGTTCAAGCTTGCAATATCTGTGTTTGAGGCAACTATCAGAATCATACTTTTCTCTTAATCTTGTTTATCCTAGTTAAGGAAAAAGTTATTGCATAAAGCTTTATAATTATATGTTAGATTCAGCGTTATTGAAGGCGCCAATTAGAATGCATTTGATCAATTTCAAAGAACTTTCAGGTAAAGACCTCAACGCATTAGTCGATTTAGGTATAGAAACCAAGAAAAACCCTAAAAAATTTGTTAAAACCCTTGAGGGCAAATCTACTGCGTTAATTTTTCAAAAAACTTCCACCCGCACGAGGGTTTCTTTTGAGGTAGCAATGACTCAGTTGGGCGGCCATGCATTATTTATTGATTGGAGAACAACCAACTTTGCATTAGCCGACATAGCAGATGAGTTACAGTACTTATCTAGAAATGTGGATTGTATTATGGCGCGGTTGCTATACAATTCAGACTTGTTAAAGATGGCAAAAGCTTCAAAGGTTCCATTGATAAATGGTTGCGACGAAATGTATCATCCAAGCCAAGCGTTAGCCGACTTGATTACTATTAAAGAGAAAATGGGCAAACTGGAGGGTACAAAAATCGTCTATATCGGAGTACATAACAACGTAACCAACTCTCTAATTGAAGGCTGCACCAAAACAGGAGTCAATATAACCACTGTAACTCCAATCTTTAATGAAGCAGCACGCGACGAAGAATTGCTCACTGAAGCAAAAAAAACTGGGTTGTGGCAATCAACATTGGACGTTAGAAAAGCCGTTTTCGACGTAGATTTTGTATATACGGACACATGGATTGACATGGAGTATTTTACCGACCCTAAATTCGCAAATGAAAAAAAGAAGCGAATTAAAATTATGATGCCATTCCAAATCAACACGAAACTCCTAAAAAACAGCAATGCCTACATTATGCACGATATGCCCATCCATCGCGGCTACGAAATTAGCGCTGAGGTAATTGAGAATCCTAAAGCTGTGATTTATGAGCAAGCAGAAAACAGACTTCACTCAGCTAAAGCCATTTTTCTAAAACTCATGGGCTAAGCCCTTATCCGAATCAAGAAGGTAATAACTTGAGTCATAAGCACGAGATAAAGAAGACGCATATTACAATTGAAGAGTTCGATGATGTTATTACAGATAGGCTTGCCAAGAACAGCAAGTACTTTGGCGAAGGAAATTCAAAAGGACGAATATTGGAGTTTGATTTTGAGTACTGCCTTGGCTGTGACCTAAGGTTGCTTAACAATCAAACAATAATGACCAAAGACATTTTAGAAGAAGAGTTCGAAGAATTCGTGATGAAGGCAAAAAACGGCAACTTTGTTAGTTCTGAAAAAACAATTATGCAGCATACCGATTTTGAAACCTTTGAGCGATTGATTCTAAAGGCAGTGGCATTTGGCAAATTAAGGGATAAGAATAACAGTTACAGGAAGAAAATCTAATCATTTTCTTTTCTTCTTAGGGAAACCTGAGGTCTTTTAATCGACAAATGCTTTGCAAGTTTTAAAGACTATTTTAACAGCGGCTTAGGGGTTAATCACTTGCTAAAAATCTTTAAAGATTATCTTTTAAAAAAAATAACACCATAACATTTCAAAGTAAACCGGCTTAATGGAGTTAGATTTTTAACATTCGTATAAGAGGAAAATCTAAATGGTAGTTTCTGCAGATTAATTGCAAGTGATGATTCATGAGCAATATTAGAGAAGATCCTATTAAAATGCACAAGGACGCTAATGCGTTGATGGAAAACGGCAAATATACCGAAGCCCTAGACCTATTTGTCAAAGTAGCTGAACTCTACTATAAAGGTCAAAACTATTTTGGTTCAGCTGAAATGACTTATAAAGCAGGTGAGTGTAGCTTTGCAATGAAAGATTATCAGAAAGCTGTAGAGTTATTCACAAAGGCATCTGAAATATCCTTTTCGAAAGGTTTTGAACGTTATGGTTTAAGTGCGCTTGAGCAGGCACGTGATAGTTATCAAGCACTGGGCAATACAAAGGAAGTAGAAGAGCTCAACAAAAGAATCAGTGACTTGAACAAAAAAGAGGAAGAAGATTCGGGCGAATCATCGTTCTCGGTATTCTCCTAAATCTCAGATTCAAGAGTGGCGTATGCCCTACTTTATTTCTTTTCTGAATGAAAAATAGTTTCAGAGTTTAACCAGCCAAGGCGGTGCTTAAGATGAGTTCGCAATATTACAACCTGGACAAAAATAGATTCCCCCCGTTATCTCTTTGAAGCTGACACGATTAAAGGGGGTTAGGGGAAATATATGATAAGGCTGTTTCACAATAAAGGCAAATGTAAGAGTGGATTTGGAGATGACTACGGTGGACGCAACAGATAAAGAAGAGTTTTCTAGGGAGTTTTACAGTCGCCAAACCATACTCAAAGAAATGGGGGACCCCGGGCAGAGAAAACTTGCCAAATCTAAAATTGCCGTTGTCGGCGCAGGCGGATTAGGCACAGTTTCTTCGCTCTACCTTGCACTGGGGGGGGTGGGCTACATCCGCTTAATCGACCAAGACACAATCGAAACACACAACCTCCATCGACAAATCCTCTACAACCCTGACGACATACACTACCCCAAAACTGAAATTGCGGCTAACAGACTTGAAAAACAAAACCCAAGCATAACAGTCGAGGCAATCCCAGAAAACGTTAACGCAGACAACGTTGAACGCCTTCTATCTGGAGTGGATTGTGTAGTCGATGGCTTAGATAACATGGTTACCCGCTACCTTGTTAACCGGGCTTGCATAAAACTGAGCATCCCCTACGTTTTCGGCGCTGCCATAGGGATAGAAGGCAATCTTTCAGTTTTTGCACCACCTGAAACAGGTTGTTTGGATTGTTTGATGCCTAACTTGTCAGATAAAGATATTATGACATGCAACACTCGCGGCGTCTTGGGAGCAACAACTGGAATTATCGGTTCATTGCAAGCAATGGAAACAATAAAACTTCTCACCGGAATTGGCTCAACCTTGAAAGGCAAACTATTGGTCTGCGACTTCAATGACATGGATTTCACAATTATAGACATTTCCAAAAACATTCATTGCCAAATCTGTCACGGAAAAGTCTCAGAAATTTCAGGGGGTGAACGGTTGGTATGGCTATGTGGCAAAAACACAGCCAATGTTAATCCAGAAAGACCCATGAGTCTAGACCTTAATGAGGCTTATCAGAGGATAAGTAAGTTATTCAAAACACGATTAAGGTCAAAATTAGCGTTGATGTTCACATACAGAAATTATGAAGTTAGTCTGTTTAACGGCGGACGCATGCTAATCAAAGGCGTAACAGATGAAAAAACGGCTCTTGCGGCGTATAGAGAAATTTTAAAGCAAATAAACGCACGCTAACCTTTTTAGCGCTACCTCAAATATCTGTGAACAAGATAAAATAAAACTTGATTGCGAACTATAACTGAGATCCAGCAGCGATTTGTACAATTAACATTTTCACTTTCAGCTTACTCTCCCCTACTCAGGATTGTTGTTCTGATGATGGCTTAAATAGACTCTACGGACCTAAACGTTTTTTGTGGAAATACTATGCAACAGCAACTAATAATTAAGTCCGCAATGTCTCAAACCACTCTAACGAGGTTTACTTTTAACGTTCCAGATATAGATAGTCTGTTTCCAGGATTCAAACCAGGAGACTTTGCTGTTCTATACGGACCGCAAACAGTTACTTCAATAGCTACTTCACTTTGCGCTCGAGCCCAGTTACCAAATCGGCTCGGCGGACTAGATAGTAATATTGTTTTCATCGACTGCGCCAACAGCTCTTCTCTATCAAATATCGAACAACTCTCACATCCCCAACAAATAGACCCAGAAACAACACTCAGAAGAATTCACAATATACGCGTATACACCGCCTATCGACTAACAACCCTAATAATGGAAAAACTACGAGAAGTAGTAGAAACAAACGATGCCAAACTGGTAGTAATTTCCGATATAGCGGCTCGATTCTTAAACGACAACGTCGATAACCAAGAAGCAAAAACAGTCTACAGTCAAATAATGAGCTACCTCACAAATTTTGCTAGAAAACATAAGCTAATCATAATAGCGACCTACCTCTCTCATGAAAGTAGTATAAGAAATAGTTTTCTTCAAGAAATAACTACTGCGAAAGCAAGCACAGTGCTGCGCTTTACAAAAACCCCTTATACCAAAGAAGTAGAACTGGAAAAGCACCCATCCTACATGTTAGGCGTAGCTGACTTAACCTCTGAAAACCAAGTTCTAAATGATTGCATACGAACAACAAAAAAGATACCTCTCTATTTTTGATCTAATGAAGCGCAAAAATAAAGAATAAAAGGTAGTTTACGTTTTCTTTGTTTTGCTTGGCCGTAGTGACCGAACAGTTGCGCCTGCACGCCACATTTCACTGCTACCCATTTCTTTGAGTTCGTCAGCGAGCTTCTGGCGATAATCAGGTACCTTGCTCTTTTCAAGCACTATCCGTGTTTCTTCGCCCGCTGCAACAAGCTCGTAGAGCGAGTCAAACACTGGTTGGGTCGCCTCACGAAACCTGCTTCTCCATCGTAATGCACCGATCCGCGCGGTTTCGCTACAGTTGCAATACATCCAGTCCATGCCGTTTTCGTCGACAAGACGGATAAGGCTCTGTGTGAGTTCTTCTACACTTTCATTGAATGCTTCACTTGGGCTGTGTCCGTGTTCACGCAAGGTTTTGTATTGGGCTTCAAGAATGCCTGCGAGAGCGCCCATTAACGTTCCTCGTTCCCCCGTAAGGTCGCTGAAGGTTTCTTTCTCAAAAGTTGTTGGGAATAGGTATCCCCCACCAATAGCAATCCCGAGAGCTTTGGCTCGTTCTTCCGCTTTACCAGTTGCATTTTGAAACACAGCAAAACTGCAGTTTATGCCGCTTCCATCAATAAAGTTTCTACGGACACTGGTGCCAGAGCCTTTAGGTGCAACAAGTATAACGTCTATGTCTTTTGGCGGAATTACACCCGTTTGTTCTTTATAAACTATGCTAAAGCCGTGGCTAAAGTAGAGGGCATCTCCAGCTTTAAGACTATCTTTCACTTTTGGCCAGACAGCTTTTTGTCCTGCGTCAGTGAGAAGGAACATTTTGATGGTTCCTTTTTTAGCTGCTTCTTCCATAGGGAAAAGGTTTTCACCTGGTTTCCAACCATCAGCTATTGCCTTGTCCCATTCTTTTTTGAACACACCTTCTTTTTCTTGACCTATGATTACTTTTATTCCTTGATCACGCATGTTTAGCGATTGTGCTTGACCTTGAATTCCGTAACCGAGTGAGACAACAACTTCGTCTTTTAGGATTTTTTGGGCTTTTGTCAATGTAAATTCTTCTCGAGTGATGACGTCTTCTTTGACGCCTCCGAAATCCATCTTTACCATTTTAAATATTACCTCGCCAACTCATTGGCGGACGCGGTAATTAAGAATTACCCTGACTGGGGTAGGCAGTAATTGTCAAAAATACACAAGTTTTAAAACCAGTCAAGTGAGGAATACATTTTGACTACAATGACTGAACTACGTGATAATTGGCTTAATAGCTATTCCTCAGGCAGATTATGGCTCAACAAGTTAGGTTCGCCACATACCAAAAAGAAGTTTACTGAATACTTCTGGACCTATTGTGAAGCTGTTAAAAAAACACCTGACGAGTTAATTGCTTTAAAGATTGAGGGGCTCCAAAACGTTGGTACTGTCAAAGAGTGGCAAGCCGAAGACTTGCTCGAAGGATTCTTCGCCCAGACTGATATGAAGCCAACTGCTAAATTGATGCTTAAGAACTCAGTTTTTAGTTTTTACAAACACAATCGAAGAGCCTTAGAAGCGCAAACAGCAAGCAATGTGAAAAACGAAACACCTGAAAGCAAGAAAAGAAAGCCAACACTTGAAGACCTGAAAAATTTGGAAAACGCTGGACACTTAGCAAGAGACAAGGCAATCGTTTGGTTTATAGCTTCAACATCTTGCAGAGTGGGAACAGTTGCTTTACTCAATTGGCAAGATTTGAAGCCCACTGGAAATCCAGAAGTGCCATATTCGCTTGAAATAGAAAGTAAACGCCTCAAGGGTGCTGGAATTGGCAAATATAAGGGCTTGAAGCAAATCACGTTTTTGCATAAATATGCCAGCGAGAAGCTCGAAGCATACAAGCAAGAAGCTAAGTTGAAAGGCTATGACTTGAAGCCAGAGTCACCTCTGTTTATTCGGTATTGGAATAAAGGTGAAATCAAACGGTTAGCTCCTAAAGCATTCGGCTTATTCTTTGACAACTTAAGCCTTAACGCATGGGGTGACTTGGAACAGAAGCGTTTTAGTCCACATGACCTTAGAGAGTTCTTCCAAAGTGCTATGGAGAACGCTGGTGTAAACCCTAATACTATAAGCCCAATTATGGGGCACAAAGTCAAAGGTGTTGACCAGCACTATTCCAGTCATGACATTGAGGAGTTGCTTGTCAAGTATCAAACTGCACTGCCGTGGATGGTGCTTGAGACAGTGGAGCAAGTGAAGGCTGAGACACAAAAGAAGCTGGATGCAGAGCAGAAGCTGATAACTAACCTTGAATACGAAAACACTGAACTCAAGTCCAAGATGAATAGCTTGAACACTAGGCAAGAAAGTACAGAAGGGGAACTGGCGTTGCTCAAGAAGTACGTTTTCACTGTTGGTGGCGTGGTAGAGACTAAAGAGGACATTAAAGAGTTACAAGGATTTCTGGAGAAGATGCGCAAAGAAAAAGAGCAAAAGAATGAGGTTAAACCTTGGGAAGAAGAGTAAAAGCAAAATTTTCAATATGCTCTTTTATTCTTTAACTAATACTTTGCAGACATAGGTAAAAAAGAGCTTAGTCAAGAAACTTTTACAAGAAATCACTTATGCCAAACTATTATAGGTGTATATTTGTAGAAATGTGAAAGGTAATGGAAGAGACTTAATGAAGATTAGAGAAAGTAGAATCCCATAAGAAGAGGAATGGACTATTTTTTTGCTCTAGCCAAAAATACTTGAAATGCTTGGGTTGAATAATTCCACAGTTGATGTGGCAGATTTTGGTTGTGGATATGGCACATTCACAATATCTACTGCAAAAATAATACAAGGAAAAATCTATGCTTTTGACATAGACCCTGAAATGATTGAAGTCGTAAAGAAAAAAAGCAAGAGACCTTAACTTAGACAATGTCAAAACAGTTCTTCGTTATTTCATACTGCTTCTTCGTGTTTCACTAATCTAAAAAAGTGAATCTTAAGTTGGTCGGTTATCAAGAAGCTGAGTAATGCATACCCCCAAACGAAGCCGGCGAACCCCCATCCAATAGCAGGCATAAAGATACCGTAGACAGCAAATAAAGTACCGACTACTTGAGTAGCTTCAGTAGCCAAGAAGAGAATGCTGGCTGGAAGTGGACGTTTCCAGAAATGTTTTACTCCAGTGCGCGCCAAATAAATAGTTAGGTGTCCTGCAACAGCCATTTTAAGGAAAATCACAGTTTGAAGTGTGCTAAAGCTTAAGTGGAACACATATAAGCCAATCAAGAAAAGCCCGAAGCTAGAGACAACACCTACTGAGCCAAGCAGAGAAGCCGCGATTAAAACTCCACGCATGTTCCAACGAACGGGCTTCTCTTGTACTCTTACATTATCGTAGGCAATTGTCATAATGGGCATGTCATTTAACAATGCCAGAATAACAATCATAATCGCAGTCAACGGGTAGAAGTCAAATGCGAGAATTGAAAAAGACAAAAAAATCAAGACACGAGTGGTTTCGGCGATTCGATATATTGCATAGTTAGTCATACGTTCGAAAATCTTGCGGCTCTCTTTTATTGCATCGATAATAACTGATAATCCAGGCTTAGTCAGTACGACATCTGCTGCGGATTTAGCTGCGTCGGTAGCTCCCGCAACTGCTACACCTGCGTCTGCTTTTTTTAACGCTGGAGCATCATTGACTCCGTCTCCAGTCATTCCAACGATGTGACCTTTTTCTTGGAGTAGCTGAACGATGCGGTATTTGTGTTCAGGGAAAACTTGAGCAAAACCGTCTGCGTTTTCAATGATGCCCTTTGTCTCTCTATCAGGTTTATCGACAAACGAAGAAGCAGATACGATGTTTGTACCAAGGTTAACTTCTTTTGAAATCTGTTTAGCTATCGCAATATGGTCGCCAGTGACCATTTTCACATTTAAACCCATCTTTTGAGCAGTCTTTATGGTTTCGGCTGAGTCTTCACGGGGCGGATCATAAATTGCAAGAAGACCTACAAATTCCCAACCCCCTTCTTCCTCACCCTTTATTATACCTAACGCCCGGTGACCTTTACTCGCGAAGGCGCTTACAATTTCGTTAACTTTTTCTTCAATTTTCGAGTTGTTAGAGACAAGAGATAGAACAGCTTGTGGTGCACCTTTGGATACTCTGAACTTGTCACCATCGCGGCTCTCTACCTTTGCTTCAGTCCTTTTGCCAATAGGGTCAAAAGGCTTAAAATCAACCACGTTATATCGATCCAAAATGTCTGCAATTTCATGGATGGACTTGGCTTTTGTGATGACAGCATCATCTATTGGGTCATGATTTTCTTCTCGGGAAGCTAAAGTTCCGTATAACAAGGCATCGTCGATTTGGAAATTTCCGAAAGCTTGTGCTTCCGCAATGGTTAACTCATTTTTTGTTATAGTTCCCGTCTTATCTGAGCATAACACGTCAACTCCAGCCATCTCTTCAATCGAAACCAGCTTGCTAACAATGGCTTCTTTCTTGGCAAGAGCGATAGCTCCAATCGCCAGCGTAACCGTCAAAACCGCGGGCAAAGCCACAGGAATCGAAGCAACAACCAAAACAAGTGCAAACTGCAAAATAGCCAATGGGTCAGCATGTCTAAACAATGCAGCAATGACAACTGCTGAAACCATTATTCCTGCAAGAATAATCAGATAGTTACCTATTCTTATGACAGCTTTTTGGAAGTGACTAATAGTTTTTGCTTCAGCTACTAGCCTAGCGGTTTTACCAAAGAAGCTCATTATTCCGGTTGCCACAACATAAGCATCCATTTCTCCCTGCCGAACAATAGCTCCTGCATAGGCCAAATCAGAAATATGTTTTTCGACGGGAAGGGATTCTCCGGTTAAAGCAGATTCGTCTGCGAGTAAATAGTCGCCTTTCATCAATTTGATATCAGCTGGAACAATATCACCTAAGCGGATACGCACAATGTCGCCAGGTACGAGTTCTTTAGAGGGTACTTCGCTCCATTTACCTTCTCTTAGCACACGGGCTTTTGGCGAAAGACGCTTTTTTAGTAACTCTATAGCGTTATCTGCTTTGCGTTCCTGCCAAAATCCTACAACGGCATTTACGATTAACAACGTGAAAATGACCGCAAAATCCTCATAATGCGCTATGATTATTGATAGAATGGCTGCGACTTCTATCATCCAGGGAATGGGACCCCAAAAATACCCCAAAAATTTTCGGTAAGGACTAACTTTCTTTTCTGGAATTTCGTTAAGCCCAAATCTTTTAAGTTTTTGAGCTACTTCCTCTGAAGACAAACCTGTCTTAACATAAACTGAAAATGGTGTTTCGCCAGGCTTTGAAGGCTGTTCAGATTCCAGATATAAACCCTTCTTTGATTATTCGAAGTTAAAAATCTCTTTTTTTAAAGAGAATATCTATCAACAATACATTGTATCTCTTTAACTTTTTCCAACAAATAAAACTAAATATTCATTGAGGTGTAGGGTAACGCCATATGGCTTCAAGAACGCTCTCGGTCAACGTTCTTTTCTTGAGGTGCTTAGCAAAATCAGAGACAGTGATAATTCCTATGAGTTTATGATATTTCATAACAGGCAGGCGTCTTATTCCATTGTTAACCATTCTTCTGGCAGCAACGTTAATTGTGGCTTCTGGACCAATGGTTATGAGCGGTTTGGTCATTACATCAGAAATTTTAGTGTCTAAGGACTTTCTTTGGGCAATTACGCGTCTCACGAAATCTCTTTCAGTAACTATCCCTCGCGGTATTTCATCGACCAAGACAATAATGTCGCCAACTCCCTTTTGAGTCATAAGTTCTGCAGCTTCGAAGACATTTTTGTCTTCTTTAATTGTTAAAACACCTTTGGTCATGAAATCTCTAACTTTAGGCATTATTCTCACTATTAAATATGCTAATAGGATAATAAATTTGTTGAGCACGATAGCTTGAAAATTTAATATTGTTTTTTTGAATATAGGTTTGCCTGCTAAATGAATATGATGCTCAATCCATAATTAATTTGTACATTGTTGTCTAGGTGATTTTTGTGTATTTAGATTAAAACACAATAAGTTTTTAAGCGCGTTGATTTGGCGCAATAAGCAACATTGTCGAAAAATCTTAAACAGTATTCAAAAATTATTTGATGAATGCATAGCTAACTGCGAAGCCAACTCAAAACAATTTCTGTAATTTGTCACGCTGATTTCGGCAGAATTATATACATGGTGCATCCACTTGATGCCTAGGTGGACAATCCTCTGGAACGACATCAAGCGATATCGCTCTTAAAGGAAATTTACGGACTTGGCTTAGCTGATCCGACAGCAGTTTATGTCCGAGAAAATAAGGGTCAGTTCGAATTGGTTTTGAAGGCTTATTGCAGTTTGGCTTTGCAGAACTTTGTGGCAAACAAGGGGCTAAAGTTACGAGAAAGAAAAGATATGGATGTTTGTATAATTTACAGTCTGTGATTCAATGATCGGGCAAAGGTCTTCCTCGGATTGGTGGATATTGAAACAGACAGCCCAAAAAATATTTTGGGTTTTTTATATGTTCTGATAATTAGCTAAAACTGCAAGAAAATAGGTTCGTAGAATTTCCCAATATCAAAGGGCCAAAATAGGACCACTAAACTTTTCTTTATAACTGCATGTTTTCTAAATTTTAATATTTTAAAATCGTTTAATGTAATATAGTGCGTAGATTGAGGCGATTGGAAATTGTCCACTTCTGAATCCAAAGTAAAGCGCAAGAAGAGTTTCTTAGAAAGGCTAGAAATATTCTTGGAATTTGAGGGTCCAAAGAGAAAGAATATCGACGACCCAAAGCACGAGCTTAGAAGGCTGTTCTCAGAGATTTTAGGCACATTTTTTCTTGTGTTAGTTGCCGTGGGCGGAAATATAGTTTACTCGATGAATGCTGGAGCAATAAGTCCTATTGCAGTAGTTGTAGCGCCTGGTCTAATGGTGATGGTAATTATTCTATTCATGGGAAATGTGTCTGGCGCTCATCTTAATCCAGTTGTAAGTATAGCTTTTGCTGCTCGGGGAGACTTTCCGTGGCGAAGAGTTCCAGGATACATAATCGCTCAGTTGATTGGCTCAGTTATTGCATGTTTGCTTCTATTTTCTATGTTCGGAAAAGTGGGAATGTTTGGGGCAACTCTACCTGGCTTTGGAATAAACGATTTTCAAGCATTTTTAACGGAGATTATACTTACGGTTGGTTTAGTGAGCACGATTTTAGGGACCGCATCCGAAGCTCAGAATGTTGGACCACTCTCAGCTATTGCTGTCGGCGGTTACATAGCCCTCGCAGGGCTCTGGGCAGGCCCTATAAGCGGCGCGTCGATGAATCCTGCACGTTCATTTGGCCCCCAACTAATATTGTTGAATTTTGCCCATTATTGGCTGTACGTCTTGGGACCGATTATAGGCGGATTCATTGCTGTTGGGTTTGCCTACATTTTACGGGGACGCATTATAGACAAAGCAGCAATCAAAGCTGCTCAAGGAACTCTTGACCAGACATAAATATTAAAAAAGTGTTCCACCGATAACTTGTTCGACTACTTGCAATAAAACAAATAACGTGAACAATTATTTTTCATGCAGCGTTATTGCGCTCTCCAGTACCATAGCCGCCCTATAATAACCAGAATACTTTTTGAGGCTTTTCAATACATTCGAAGTAACGGAACTTCCATTCCAGTCTCAACTTTTCTGAACACCTTCCAAATCTTGCCTTGAAGTTGCTGTAAATCATTCAAATCATTTGAAAGTGCCTTAATGACGAGACCTCTATCGTTTGCCATTTGCGTAGCCCCGCCATAAGTATTTCCAAAATCAATTTCCTTCTTGGCGCTCACAGCATTTTCGGAATACCAGTAAGCTTTCAAGTAAAACTTGTTATCACCAAAGATAACATCAAGTGATTGTTTATCCTGCTTAGTGAAAATCGTGCTTTCATTAAGCAAGAGCTTTTTATCCTCTTCTATAACTACTTTCGAAGAATAGATGTCAAAGTCCCAAAATTCTCCTCTTGCCACCCGCCCAGGGCAAAATATGTCACAATACAAGAATTTAGCGCCATCACTAACATGAAACGTTACTCTTTGATGCCAACGAGAATCAACAAAAACAATAGTCTCTCTTGGCAGAAATTCCAATCGGCTGTTCTTTCCAAGATAGACGTCGACCTGTTTGCTGGCGTAGTTCAGATCCATTTTGTATATTTTTGTAGCCATCGTATCGGTGATGAATGCTTCCGAGCCTTCTTTTAGTTGAATCTTGTAAAAATAGCGGTCACCTTGCACTATTCCACCTGTCGGGTTCATGAAAAGAATATATGGTAACCCCGGCAGATACGGGTCATAGTAGAGTTCTCTCAAAATTTTCGCTGGAACTTCATTGTATATATTAGTTAGATAGGTTTTGTCGCCAAATTTTGTGAATGTCAAGTCAGCTACAGCGTTTTTGCCTGCTGACCCGACTGCAAGTCGAGTTTTTTCTGCTTCATATTCTGAGAAAGCTGAGGGTAAACCGCTTAAATCTTCAATCACTTCTTGAACGGCTTCCTGAGTCATTTGAAGAGTGCCTTTTCCCTTAGTATTGTCACCACTTCATCCACTCCAGCGCCATCTTTTAGCGAGAGCAAGACCGTGGGTTTATCGCCTCTAAGTTTATTTGCATCCTGCATCATAAGATCAACGTTAGCTGTTTTCATGCCTGATTCCAGAATCGTTGATTCAACGTAAGGAGCTAAATCTACTTTATTAATCAACAGCAAGTCAGATTTCTTAATGCCTAAGCCCCCTTTTCGGATTGTTTTATCCCCGCCAGCAACATCCACCATGTAAATGAAGAAATCTGCCAATCTTGGACTAAAAGTTAATGTTATATTGTCCCCTCCCGATTCTATCAAAATAATATCTAAACCAGGATTGTCTTTTTCAAGCTTCTCGGCGGCATCTATGTTCATTGACGGGTCATCTCTTACGGCAGTATGTGGGCATGCCCCTGTTTCTATTCCTAAGATTAATTTGGGATCAATGTCCTTGCCAAGTCTTGCCGCAAGTCTTCGCGCATCCTCTTTGGAGTAAATGTCGTTTGATATAGCTCCAACCTTGAAGCCTTTTTCAACAAGTTTGGGGACTAGTTTCTCAATTAGTTCGGTTTTTCCACAGCCTATTGCGCCGCCTATTCCAATTCTAATAGTTCTACTACTCATTTTTCATTTCAATCTCCTTTTTTAACTCATGAACATTCTGCTTGGACTTAATTCATGCCTCATTGAGGCGATGTCAACCAGTGGAAGAGTTTGGTGCAAATCAGCTAGCTCCAGAGGCTTTGTTTGAATTGTTGTTACTGTCTCAATCATAATCTTTTGAGCTTCTATATAATCTATGATTCCCATTCGAACTAACGAAGCTGTGACTTCCATCAAGTTAACATACAAAAGAGATAAAGCACCTAAATCTTTGAAACTAAACTGCACGGATACCAACGCTAGGACAACAGGGTATGTTCCGTAAGCAACATCAGATTTGATAAGGCCCCAGTAGTTTTTTCCTATCGAGCCGTCGGTGAATTCAGTTACATTCATCATACTTCGGCCCATCTTGACTATGGCTGACCTATTTTCTTCAGAAACTTTAGAAGAATAACAGATTTCATCAACTTTTTTTAACAATTCTATATCGTTCTTTTCTATTGCTTCTAACGCTAGGTAGAAGATGCCAAGATCAAATGTTTTCCAAATCTTTTCTAAATAAAGACTTATTATTTTTGAAACTTTTTCCTTAGGCAACAAATCTTCATTTATTAATTGTTCCATGCCTTGCGACATGGCAAATGATCCCATCGGAAAAAATGAATCGGAGGTTCTTAGTAAATTTAAAAGTTTCGCGTTTTCAGACAAAATCATTCCTCTTCACCTCCGTGATATCCGGCTGAAGACATGGATATTACCTTCTGAACCGATTCGAATTTAATTGGCAACTTCATGGACTCCAGTATTTTCCTGACTTTTTCTTCGCCTATCGTAACAGGAACAAATAAAGTGTTATCCTCAATCAACACCTCAAGATGCCGATTACCTAAATTGTAACCTAATTTTGCGGCTTTCTCTATAGCATCATCGCTCAATGTGTTGTTTAAAGTTACTTTAATTACAAGTTCAGGCTCGATTAATATTTTGTAGTAGTATCCTTTTTCAGAAGGCCCAAAAATGTCGCCCTGCCTTATAGGTTGACCTCGAGGCAAGTTGATTACTAAATCCTCTGTATCGCTCAACTTAGTTCTTACTCTACCCCTCATTGCATCTTGCCTGTTAGCTGTTACTTCCTTAATCTTTTCAGGATTGACTTGGCTAGCTAACTTTTCAAAAACAATCATTCAACAACCTTCTCTTTATTTCTAGTTTCTTTCGAAATGACTTCTCTTAGCTGTTCAGTCCTTTCAGCTTCATCAACAAAGCCTAAATGCCTGTGTACTTGGGGACTCACAAAGGCAACCATTAACCTTTCATCCTTGGTCATTATCTTGCTATTCAATTCTAAATTTTCTGCTATGTACACTTCTCGTATGAGATGTTTAGGAAAATCTAAATTTAAATGAGTTTGTGGATCAATCCAACCCGAAAGATTTGAAATCTTAAGAGCAGAAATTTCTCCATGTTTAACTTTTTGGGGATCAATTACTTCTCCATTTTTAACGTTAGAAATTAATGTAAAATGTCTAATCAAATTATCTTTGCTCCAAAAAAAGGATGAAGAACTCAGCGACTATACTAGATGATAGAGCTGAGTTAAGGGTAATTCTTTTGCAGGTTCACAAGTTACCAGCTTACCATTGAATGTTACTTTGTATGTTTCCGGATCGATTTTTATTTCGCCGAGAGTGCTGTTCCGTATCATATGTTGTTTGCCCAAGTTTCTTACGTTGTATACTGGTAGAACTTGCCGTTTTATGCCGTATTTTTCTTTGATGCCATTTTCAATTGCTAGTTTTGATGTGAATAGTGCCGATGTTGTCGATCTTGCTAAGCCGAATCCACCAAACATAGGTCTGAAGAAGACTGGTTCAACTGGCGGGACTGAAGCATTGGGGTCGCCCATCATTGCGTAAGCTATGAAGCCTCCTTTGAAAACTATGTTTGGTTTTGCTCCAAAGAATCTTGGATCCCACAGTACTATGTCAGCCATTTTTCCTTTTTCAAGACTGCCAACATAATCGGAAACGCCGTTCGTTATTGCTGGATTTATATTTAGCTTAGCTAAGTATCTCAAAACTCTAAAGTTGTCATTTCCTGGAGCGTCTTCAGGCAGTTTGCCGAATTGGGCTTTCATTTTGTGTGCAGTCTGCCAGCATCTGGTTGAAACTTCTCCGGTTCTGCCCATTGCTTGGCTGTCAGCTGAATACATGCTGAGAATGCCCCAATCGTGGAATACATCTTCTGCTGCTATTGTTTCGGCTCTAATTCTTGATTCCGCAAATGCCACATCTTCAGGAACTTTGGGATTGAGATGGTGAGTGACCATGACCATGTCAAGGTGCTCATCTAAAGTGTTGATAGTGTATGGTCTTGTTGGGTTTGTTGAGGAGGGTAATGCATTGGGTTCTCCAGCTATTTTCATAATGTCGGGAGCGTGTCCTCCACCTGCGCCTTCCGTGTGGTATGTGTGAACTGTTCTTCCATCAATAGCATCTATGGAGTCGTCGACATAGGCTCCTTCGTTTAGTGAATCCGTGTGTATTGCTATTTGAACGTCATATTCGTCTGCAACACTTAAGCCTGTATCCAAAGATGCCCTAGTAGCGCCCCAGTCTTCATGCATTTTAAGTCCGCCTGCCCCAGCTGCAAGTTCTTCAACAATTGTTTCCGGTTTGCTATCGTTAGCTTTGCCCAAGAAAAGCCAGTTTATTGGTAAGCCTTCACTTGCTTCTATCATTTTTCTTATGTTCCAAGGTCCTGGTGTGCATGTAGTTGCGTTTGTTCCATCAGCAGGACCTGTGCCTCCACCGATATAGGTTGTTATTCCATTTCCTATTGCATGGTATACTTGCTGAGGAGATATCATGTGTACATGCGTATCAAAGAAGCCAGCGGTGGCTATTAGTCCTTCTCCAGCAGTTACTTCGGTTGAGTTGCTCGTAACCATGTTTTCAGTGACGTTGTCCATTGTACTTGGGTTTCCAGCTTTTCCGATTCCGGCGATTACCCCGTTTCTAATGCCTATATCAGCTTTAACTACACCGAGTATCGCATCCAACACTACAACGTTGGTTATAACGTGGTCAAGCGCTCCATTTGCTTGTGTTGTGCCAGCCGCTAAGCCCATTCCTTGTCTAGCAGTCTTTCCGCCACCGAAGACCAATTCGTCGCCGAATGAAGTGCAATCTTTTTCTACTTCAATTATCAAGTTTGTGTCTGCCAGTTGAATTTTGTCGCCTTTTGTTGGACCATATAGGTCTAAGTATTGTTTTCTTGTAATTTTCATTTTTTCATGCTCCTTTGAATTTAAGTTTCTTAGCTTTTAAAAGCGCCATGTCTTTTCGGTATATTGTTCGTACGCTGCCATCGACGAGGTTGTTGAATCCATGGATATATTTTTTCCCTCCATATTCGACAAGTGTGACTTCTTTTTCTTGTCCCGGTTCAAATCTTACGCTTGTGCCCGCGGGGATTGCGAGTTTCATGCCATATGCTTTTTCTCTTTCGAATTCTAATGCTCTGTTTGCTTCAAAGAAGTGGAAGTGCGAACCTACTTGGATTCCTCTGTCACCAGCATTTTTTACTTTCAATGTGATTGTTTTTCTATTTTGGAATGCTTCTATGTCTCCTTGTCCAAGGGTTATTTGACCTACAGAGTCGGGGGTCATTTTTTGTTTTCCTCCTTTGGCTGGATTGGATTGTGTACGCTTACTAGTTTGGTGCCGTCTGGAAATGTGGCCTCTACCTGCACCAGAGTTATCATGTCCGCTACGTTTGGCATCACGTCATCCATAGTCAAAACATGCCTAGCTTCTTGAGCTATTTTGGCTACACCTACGCCTCTTCTAGCGCCTTCTTGAACAAAATCAGCAATGATTGCCACCGATTCTGGATAATTCAGTTTTAGCCCGTCTTTCATTCTTCGCTCAGCCATACGTGCAGCGGTAAAAATCATCATTTTTTCCGTTTCGCGTGGAATAAGTTTCATTTTTTCACCTTTTATTCTTAAAAGAAACAATAGTAGGGAGTTTCAAAGGTTGGTTTAAGACTATGTTGTCACAAGATGTGACTACAAAGCCTTAAAATGATAACTGGACCTCTTTTATAAAGAGTGATTTTTATGGATCCAATTTCGGGAACTATAAATTTTATTCTTAACGGTGTCGCACAAGTTTTCTTCATGGGGTCGCCTTTAGTTGGGGTCATATTTGTAATTGCTCTCGCCATTAATTCAAAAAGGGCGGCTGCCTTTGCTGTCATAGGGTCAGTAGCAGGTAGCTTGGTGGGTTTAGCTTTAGGTATAGAGCTTGTACCAGCTTCTTTGTCTTCACCAGACAATGCCTTAACTTATGGAATCTTTGGGTTTAACTCCGTTTTAACTGCTATCGCCCTAGGCGACACATTCCTTAAAAAAGGACGCTCGGCAACAGCCGCGGCAGTAATAGGTGCCCTTGTAACTGGGTTTATTACTGCCTCATTAATTTGGGTCACAAAAATTTTCGGTCTTCCTGTGGAAACTTCAGCGTTTGTACTAACAACCTGGATCTTTCTGTTTGCAGCCAAGAAGTTTTCTGCCGTTAAATTGGCCGGTCCTCCACCTGCACCAAAACAAAGAAGCACACTACTCAAGAAGCCACAAGACATAGAGAAAAAAGAACCCCTAAGCTTAAGCGAATTTTCAGTTGGTGGATTTGTAAAATTAATCTTTACAGGCATCGCTCAAGTATTCTTCCAGGAAAATTGGAAGACTGGAGTCCTAATTTTCATCGGATTAACAGTTGCTACCATTCCACTAAATCCATATGGGTTCCCAGTCCAGTATCCAATATACTTTGCTGGAGTCACAGCATTCATTGGTACTCTTTCTGCAACATTAGCGGCGATTGCCTTCAAAGCTGACAGATCATCTGTCCTAATTGGGCTGTATGGGTTTAATGGAACCTTAACAGCCTTGGCTGTAATGGGAGTTTTTGTTGGGTTCCTCTGGCCAATAAGTCCCTTCAACGGAGCACCAATTAACTTCTTAATCATGCTTTTCGCCACGGCCTTTTCAACTGTAGTAACGGCTTTCATGGGAACAATAACAGGACGTTTTAACCTGCCAACACTAACTGGTCCGTTTGTGTTCACTGCTTGGCTTATAGAGTTAGGCGCACACGTTTTTCCTTCAATAGCTCCAGCGCAAATAGTTATTTTAACGAACAGTGGCGTTCCAATGCTTATGCAGTTAGTGCATCATTCTGCATTGGTGCTGCTTTAGTACCTAAGTAGATTTATGGATGGATAAAGATGTCAGCTATTCCTACAGAAAATCTTTTCAATAATCTTTGGGTCTTGATATGCGGAGTCCTAGTTTTCATCATGACTATTTCAGTTGGAATACTTGAGAGAGGAGAACTCGGCACAGGCGCGAACAGAGCCTTAATGAAAAATATAATGATATCGTGCTCAGGTTTCTTTTTCATGGCATTTCTCGGCTTTAGTGTTGCTTTTGCACCTACAATTGGCGGCGGCTTAATGGGTAATCCTCTGTACAATTTTCCGTTCATGGGTAGCTTCCAGGGTAATTCTGTGGATATATTTACGCAAGTTTGGTGGTCAATGGGTCCACAATATTTTAACATTTCAGTTACTCTTCCTTCTTATTTTTTCTTTGAAACAGCCTTCGCTACGGTGACCCTTGCGTTGGTCGGCGTGGTTGTTTTAAGAAAAATGAAGCTGGAAGCGTTCTTTCTTTATTCAATTCCTTACTTCATTCTCATTTGGGCGCTGCCGGCAGCCTGGATATGGAATCCACAAGGGTGGCTCTATGTATTGGGCGTAAGAGACTTTGCCGGCGGATTAGTTGTCCATGGCGCAGCGGGAGCAGCAGGCTTAGCCATTGTCCTTAGAGTTTGGCAAGAAGAAAAAAAGAAAGGATTCAAGGAAAGCCCACAAATAAAACCTAAGCCTAACATACCATGGTTATCTTTGTCAATCCTTCTTCTTTGGTTAGGCTGGTTTGGTTTCAATCCAGGAAGCACTTTAGCACTGAATATACAATCCTACATTGTAGTTCTGATCACTTTTCTGGCTGCAGCGACCAGCTTTTTGTTTACAATGTTTTTTAAGTACCTTGAGATAAAGAAAATGCCCAGCATAATGTATGCGGCAAATGGTATTCTAATAGGTTTAATCGTTATCACACCAGTTGCTGGATATGTGGGTCCTCAGAGCGCAGTTATTATGGGAATATTAGGATCAATTTTATTTATTTTAGGCGAAAAACTTTTCCAGCGAGCTAAATGGTTTACCGATCCAGTTGGTCTGTTTCCAGGGCACTTTTTAGGTGGCATATTTGGTTTCATTATGGTCGCGTTTTTCACGCAGAAATCATTTGCTGATTTCGGAGGCGGGTTTGGCCTTTCAAACGGCATATTTTTCGGCGGCGGGATGGCAGCTTTGCATCAACTCGGGCTTCAATTGCTAGCTATTCCAGTAGTTATCGTCACAGTCTTTGTATTATCATATATCTTCATGTGGATAATAAGCAAAGGCATTCACGGCATAATTAAAGAGTACAGCACTAACGAGTTTGAGAACGGAAGACAAAACCGAGCATAATAAACTATTTTTCTTCGGAGCTAAGAGATCAAAATAGTAGCGCTTAATAACTACAAAAGCTAGACAACTCGCATCCGTTACTCTAATTAGCACGATTAAATCGGCAATGTTATTCGCTATATGAAAATCACCTCTTAGTTGCAAAAGTTCATAGATTTTTTGGATCATTAAATGTTTATAAGTTTAAAATGAATTCAACAAAATTATGCGTCGAAAGGCGCTGTTTTTTCTTGCAGGAGTTTTTCTGGCTATAGCGTTAATGGCGCCTCCGATAATCTTAATCGGTCAGGCGAATTCAGACTTGAACAACATTATTGCACAAAATAATCCGGGAATGGAAACAAATGGCAACATCCCAACCAGCGATCAGATTAGCCAAAGTCACCAGGCAACACTTATCCTTGTAGTAATAATCGAGGTAATATTTGTAATTCTCTTCGCAATAACGTTGTATTTTGTTATAAACCAGTAACTCGACAAGACATTGATTACTTCTAAGCCAAGAAAATCTATAGATTCAGTAAGTTCCAAACGGTTATTTTTTGCTATATGAAACTGAACATACACATCCAGCGATGCAATGCCCAATGCTTACTGATGAAGGAAAAGCCATGTCAAGCAATCTTTCTCAGAACAGAAAATAAAAAAAGCTGCCACCAATTTAACAGTCGCATAAATGATTTGCCCTATGGACACCTCCGCTCACCACACAGTTTTCTTTAAAAAGACACTCCGAACTAAGACGTAATCAAAAAATTCTTTGGCTCGATGAAAGTTAAAGTGAGACCTGTTAAACCGCTAAGTGAATTAGCAAAAACTCTATAGACCAAGATGTGATGATGCTCTTACCATATCGGTTAAGGACTGAAACAAGAAATATCCAAGCCTTAGCTTTTTCATCAATATTTGAATTGATAAGTATGAATAAAAATCAAACCTCCGATGACTTCAGCACTCTAACAACAGATGAGACTTTAAACCGATTGAAGAGCAATCCTGTGACAGGCTTAACACACACAGAAGTAAAACTAAGAATTGAACGATATGGTCCTAATGCAGTAGAGGAAAAGCAGCAAAGTCTGGTAATTGCTTTTTTGAAACGTTTTTGGGGTTTAACTGCTTGGATGCTTGAAATAGCAATTGTAATATCGTTTATTTTAGGTAATTATTTAGACTTATACATTATAACGGCTTTGCTGTTAGTAAATGCGCTTGTAGGATTTTTTCAGGAGCAACAAGCAACAAGAGCGGTAAAAGCGCTCAAACAGAAGCTGCAAGTCCAAGCAAGGGTACTAAGAGACGGATTATGGTCAACAATTAATGCTGCAGAGTTGGTTCCCGGCGACATTATTCGCATAAGGTCAGGAGATCTTGTGCCTTCAGACTTTAAGGTCATAGATGCGGAGACCACGGTAGATCAGTCAGCAATCACTGGTGAATCTATGCCGCTTGAAAAGAAAAAAAGTGACATTGTCTTTTCTGGTTCGATGATACGAAAAGGGGAAGCCACAGGGGTTGTGACTTCTACCGGTGCCCACACATATTTTGGCAAAACAACACAATTGGTTCAGCTAGCCAAACCAAAGTTGCACATGGAAACCGTCATCTCGGGATTAATGAAGTGGCTTCTAATTTTAGTCGTTGTTTTGCTGTCAGTGGCGTTTTCTGTGTCGTGGATACGTGGCTTGAACCTGTTGGTTATGTTATCTTTGGCGTTAATTTTGTTAGTGTCAGCCATACCCGTTGCTCTCCCCACTATGTTCACAATTACAATGGCACTAGGGTCACAGGAACTCGCAAAGAAAGGAGTCTTGGTTACACGCCTCAGCGCTTCCGAAGATGCTGCTCTTATGGATGTTTTGTGCGTGGACAAGACAGGAACGCTGACTTTAAACATGCTAAAGATAGTTGAGGTATTAGAAATTAATAACTTCACAAAAGATGACGTTGTTTTATTTGGCGCTTTAGCGTCTCAAAAAGCAAACCAAGACCCTATTGACATGGCTTTTCTGGCAGCAGCCCAAGAAAGAAAACTTCCCTTAAATGATTATACGCAAAAGAAATTTATTCCGTTTGATCCAACAACTAGGAGAACGGAGGCAGCGCTGGAGAAAGATGGAAATGAACTTCGTGTCGCCAAAGGCGCGGTGGCAATACTAGCGCCCATGTCTGGAATCGACAAGAAAAAATTTGCCGATTTAGACACAAAAATGGAAGCCTTCGCTAGCAAGGGATACCGAATTATCGCAGTTGCCGTAAGTCAAAAAGAGGCGAAAATGCAACTCGCCGGTTTAGCGGCACTATATGACCCGCCTCGACCTGACTCCGCAAAAATCATAGCTAAATTACGCGCCTTTGGGATATCAGTCAAAATGCTTACAGGAGATTCGCTTCCAATTGCGAAACAGGTGGCTGAAGAGGTTAATTTAGGCACCAAAATAGCAAGAGCTCCAGAAATCAAAAAAACTGCAAGCACAGATGCAATTGTTGCGGCAGAGATAGCTGAAAATAGCGATGGATTCGCTGAAATTTACCCTGAAGGTAAATACCAAATTGTAAAAGCCTTGCAGTCTGAAAGGCATGTGGTTGGGATGACGGGAGATGGCGTGAATGATTCCCCAGCTCTAAAGCAAGCTGAAGTTGGAATCGCCGTGAGTAATGCAACCGATGTTGCAAAGGGTGCGGCAAGCGTAGTTCTTACAGAACCAGGATTAGCAAACATTCTTAGTCTCGTAATTTCAGGAAGAATGATCTATCAAAGAATCTTAACCTGGATATTTAACAAAATTGTGAAGACATTCCAGATCGTAGTGTTTGTTGTCCTATCATTTCTTTTTACTGGACTATTCGTTGTCAATGCCTTTCAGGTTGTATTGTTACTATTTTTAGTTGATTTTGTGACTATTTCACTTGCTACGGATAATACTAGACCATCAGAGACGCCTGAAACATGGAACATAGCTTCGCTTCTTAAGGCGTCGATTATCTTAGGCGTTTTTATTGTTGCTGAATCCTTTGGACTGCTGTACTTAGGGTTAACATACTTGAACCTTTCAAATACACCTCAATTAAACACGTTTGTCTTTGATATTCTGCTATTTGGTGGGCTGTTCACAATTTTTGTGGTACGAGAAAGAGGCAATTTCTGGAAATCAAGACCTAGTAAACCCCTTTTGATTGCAGTTTTTGTCGATATAGTAGTCTCTTCGCTATTATCAGTTGTCGGTATACCTGGATTGGCTCCAATACCACTACTTTACGTAGTAATAGTTTTAGGCTGGTTCTTTGTTTTTGGAATTTTGTTAAATGACCAAATAAAGAAGAGATTGATTCAACAGCAAACGTGAAGCTAATCAATTTAGGATCAAAATGACAATCCTAGGCAACTATAGGTTATATGGTGCAGTGGTTAATAGAAAACCAAAGGAGTTGAATCAGGTTTTGGGAGTTAGTAATATTGTCTGAGTCGGTTTTAACAAAATTAGAGCTTCTTGATGGTTATAGGTTTAAGGTAGAATTTTATGTGAACGGTGTTCCTAACTTTGTTGTGGATGAAATGAAGCCAATTGGGGAAGGTCTGGGACCTAATCCTACGCGCCTGTTGTCAGCCGCTGTCGGCCATTGTTTGAGTTCTAGTCTTTTGTATTGTCTGAGCAAAGCCAAGGTAAAAGTCAAAAAACTCGACACACTAGTGAAGGCTAATGTTCAAAGGAATAAAGATGGTTATCTTAGAGTTACAGGATTAGATGTTCAAATTCATCTTGAAGTAAACGAGGAAGACAAGCTGCGGGTTCCGCGTTGTTTGAGTATATTTGAGAACTATTGCACAGTAACTCAAAGCGTCAGAAAAGGAATGGAAGTTAAAATTAACACCATGTTTTCATGAATTCTTTTTTCTTTTAGTAGAGGAATAGCAGCGAGTTTGGTTTGGGATTTAAAATTTAGTACCCAACCTCAAACTACTTCTAAATAACTCGCGCTCTGAACAGGAGAAAGTTTACTTTGCAAAACACTGAATTCTTGTTCACTGTTCTTCCGGAACTCATGTATATTCCAGGTTTTATTGCCTTATCAAACAAAATCATCAAATTTCTTTGGCAAAAATTTATTGATATTGCTATGGACCTATGATAGGTGTTCGAACAAAGAGTACAAATACAATAATACCAATAAACTGAGTTATCGGGAAGTCAACCAGCAGATGATTAGTGTTAAAGTAGCCACTGCAGTTGGACTTGGAGCCATAATTGGTGCTGGCATATTTGTTTTAAGTGGAACCGCTATCGCATTGGCTGGTTCAGCAGCACTAATTGCCTTTGTTATCGTGGGTTTCATAGCGTTAATCGTAGCTCTGGAATTGGGTGAATTAGGCTCTATCTTTCCTAACGCAGAAGGCGGGTCATACTCCTATGCCTATGAAGCATTTGGCAGCGAATTAGGTTTCATAACGGGGATAATGCTGTATTTCGCTTACGCTTCTTCCATTGCACCTATCGCCTTAGGCTTTGGATCTTACCTCACTGGTTTGACAGGTTTAAGCAACAACATTTACCCCATTATTTTCGCCATAGCCTTGATTCTGGTTCTCGCCATAGTTAACATCTTAGGAGTAAGCAAAGCTGCAAAAGCAGACTTTGGTTTGGTGATAATAAAAATCACAATTCTAATAATCTTCATAGTTTTTGCATTAATTTTTGCTTTAGGCAGCAATTTCACTATGGGAACAAACTTTACTGCAGGTTTCCAATCAGCCAGTTTGAGTTCAATTTTCGCAGCTAGTGTCGTAATTTTCTTTGCCTATTCGGGTTTTCAAGCGATTTCAACAATTACTAAAGACGTCAAAGGTGGTGGGTCTGGAGCAGCAAAAGCCATCGTAGGATCCGTCGCCATCAGCATAGTACTTTACATTCTCGTGGTTGTTTCGCTTTTACTTTTGATGCCGGCAAACCAATACAATATATCTTCTGATCCGCTATCGTTTGCCTTGAGATCAACAGGTGCTCCAACATGGCTTTTTACCTTAGTCTCCGTGGGTGCCCTAATAGCTACAACGTCAGCGGCGCTTGCTATGATTCTAAGCTCATCTAGAATACTTTTTCAGATAGGCCAAGACAAGTTACTCCCCAAGTTTGTGCGGAAATACAATGAAAAAAAAGATGTTGCGGTCAACGGGATTTTAGTATCCACCGTAATCGGTATATTAATGCTTTTTTCAGGCGACATCTATGTGATGGCATCAATTAGTAACTTTGGCATGCTATTTTGTTATCTCATCGCAAGCTTTGCGCTAATTCATTTTAGACGTAACAAGGCACCCTCAAGTTTCCGTGTCCCACTCTACCCTCTTCTCCCCATAGCTGGCATAGTAAGTTTGATTATGTTACTGATAGGTATGCCTCGAGAAGCTTTGATAGTGGGTGTAGCAATTATCCTTTCCTTAATCGCTATCTACTATACGCTCATAGAGGCAGAATCAAGAAAAGTTGAAAAAATAGAACTCTTCGAATAACAACCAACTACTTACATTTTTGAGTCGAACTCTTGTTTTAGGCAGTTCTAAATCATAGAGACTATCTTTATTATTTCACTGCTTCTTTTGGAGTATCTTTACCTTTATAGACTGCATCAATTCCTTTTCTCTGTAACAATCTATTGCGGACTCAAGTACGCCTTGGACTACATCCAGTCCTTTTCGAAAGGCAAATCCATTAAAACAGATTCTTCTGCTTTCCACGAATCCTCTTTCATATTCAAAAGAGCCTTCATGTACATAGCTGGTGTTATGTTATTGAGGATGTGGGTGCGTAAGGGTTAATAGTATAGTAAGAGTAAGTAGATTTTTAGTTAGAGAGAGAAAAAAATCAAGTTTTAGTCCAAACAAATGAATTAACTTGGAAAACTTTTTTTACCTTTTGTTACATTGCTAATTTGTTTGTAGAAGGCTTTTTTTGACTCAAGAAAAAACCAAAGTTGTTCACCGCCAGTTAAGCTTAATGCTTGTTGTTATAGCCTTGCTTGCTCTAACAGTTATTCTCGCCTTCCTTGCCGATTATGAGAAGTCCAACATTACAAGATTTCTGCTAATAGATTCTTTAACAATTACACATTTGGGATCATACATAGGGGGTTTCTGGATTGCCCTTTTTACACCAATATACTACGTGTTAAAACGACGCAGCCCACGACATTTTAGGTCGATGCTAACAATTCATGTTCTTTCGAATCTGCTGGCTTTCGCTTTAATAACAGCACATTTAACGCACCGAGAAATCAATTCAACATTCTTGGGAACTGGAACCGCACTTTATGTCGCTTTGCTTTCGCTTGTAGTCACAGGGATAATTCAAAGATTCGATTTTGCGGATGGTCTGAGAAAACAGATAAGATTCGTTCACATAAGCATGACTGCAGCGTTCTACCTGATTCTAATAGTTCATGTCATTGGAACTTTTGTTCGCATATAACTCTGCTGCGTTCTCTCTCTTGAAAAGAACACCATTTGTTTTAGGGTAGTCAAGGTACTGCAAACCCTTACTGCCCACCTAAGAAGTCCTTACTGCCAAAGAAAAGACTTAAGGGCAATCAAAGGCAGTCAAAGCTGGGCAGTCAGTGGGCATTCCATCTGATGAACATGGGCTAAACCAACCTCAACATAATAACAAGACTTTAGAAAACCACTCAGCAAACTCCGTCAAATAAACCAAAGTACTCTTTGGTCTATTCAGCTACGGACAAAAGGTAAATGACTGCCACTTTACTGTCCAAATCACGGAAAAAATGCAAGGTATTAATTATTGTTTTTACTGCCAGTGCAACTCCGTCGATTCAACGGAAAACTTGGGCAGTATAATGCAATGTTTGGCTAGGTTGCGCTGGGTTTGGGTAGTCAAAGCAGGGCAGTCAAGGTAAATCACGGAAAAGCAGTAAACATCTGTGTAATCAGCACATGTAGAGTTAGTCGAGCAGAGTTTATTTTGGGTATCTACGTACTTTTTCTTGTTATATGTATAGCTCTTATAATCATTAACTTCAATTGGATCGTGAAAAAATCTATCAGCAGACAACCCAAGTTCAGTAAGCTCTTTCAAATCACGTTGCGAATTTCCCTCATGTTTGGAATTTAAGAGACTTAATCTAATACCCACTCTTTTTTCCTATTGGCATTCCACAAAATAAATAATGTATTTACAGGTGTGCTTACCTCGATTTGGGCGTATATACGGAGTGTACTCACATCAAATTAGGCGTATATACAAATTGTATACACAGAATTTTTCGTATACACAGAATGTACTTACACATTACACACTAATGATTAAAATATGTGCATCTAATAACTAATTTTTGCACAAATGGTGTTTAACCTTGAGTAAAAAAACGAAAACAAATTGGAATATCCCAGTATCAAAAACTTTAGATGATGCTCTCGAACAAGCTGTTACCCTTGATTCTCACTGCTCAAAAAGTGAATTTGTCTGTGATGCTGTAAGACGTCGTCTTGAGGAAATGGGATTTAACCCGCAAGTATTTCCAGCAAAAAAGGCCATTTCCCAGCTTAATCAAAATTAAAAGCATATAGAAATTCCCTTTGCCAAACAAGGACATTCCAAACTATAATAGCCATTAACAAAAATGGCAGTCGAATAAAGAAAAAGCGCTTAACGCAAACTATCCAAGGGTGTGTTAAAAATGGTAGAAATGCAAACCTCAAAAATTATAGAAAGGGAGGGCTTGAATAGCATGATCAAAGAAGAAAACCAAGTAATTGAGCCACAAGCGAGTTATTGGTCTTTTTGTGCAGAAGAAGAAGATGGGAAAAAAATGGGATAGAAATTATTCTTGACTTGCTTTCCACGCTGTAGCAACGATTCCAATTATCAAACTGACCAACATTATTGCAGTCCAAAAAACTGAAGAATTTGCAGATTCTGGTGAAACAGTGCTAATGGCGCTATAGAAAATGAATAATCCAAGAATGTTGCCTGCTACGTTCCCTATTGCAAACTGACTATGAAGAAAGCTGACAACAATGTTTCTTATAATATCCACAATTGCGATTAGCGTGAAAGTTAACGCTATGGTGTTAGACATGCTTGGAGTTCCAGCAACAGAACTCATGGTGTCTGAAACAAACAATACGGCTCCTATCATAACCCCGACTACCAACTCGATCACAGGGGCAAACAAGCCCTCTACAAATCCAGCAAGTATTGGAGTTTGATTGCTCATACTTCTGCTTTTAATTTAAATGGGAAAATAAGTTTTTCTTCTATTAGCGGTTTATTTAAGCTCACGCAAGGGAAGAGTTCTTGAGGAAACGCGGTCATACAGTTGAGTGGAGGCACTCCAATGAAAAATCCATTAAACCCTATTGCAGTATGCAATAATAAAAAAGATATGACCGGCCCCAGCCTTGTTAATTTAAGAATTATGTTGGAATTTTCCGTGATAGTTATAGGTCAAGCCCGAATTAATTTTACCCCGCATAGTTGAAGTCTTCCGCTCTTTAGTCTGCCCAAAAATTGGGCTGCCAGCATTGTCATAGAAAATTAAAACCTCTGACCGATCTTGAGAGGTCGGAAGAACAACAACAAGAATTTTCAGGCGTTGTTGTTCTAGCAGATAAACTAATTAGTTGATTAAGTGTTAATAATCGAGGATTTCTACGTTTTTATCAAGAATTATCCTTAAAGCTTATTTTTTACCTATATCTCGACTCACAGCAAGAGCCACTTAAACATACAATTACCATTGTCGCAACCTGCAAAAAAATGAAGTAAAGGTTTTGATGAATCCTTCAAAAGGTAATATGAGGATACGTGTGCCCCAAATGCTTCGAGTTGTTTGCGTGCATTTGAAAATACTATTCTTGCGATTACATCAAAGCTGAATAGATTTTGTTTCGCCCAGAACTAAGCTCTTCGGGTCTACCTTAAAAAAATAAAATTAGACCCTTGCAGTTGACTATGGCGCAAATTTAATACAACTAATCCTGTTTAATATTAAGTTAGTGAAGCTTTTTTAGAGGCTTTGCAGATAAGTACCCCAAACTATAACACTGTGATATCAATGAATGAAGCTGTTCCCACAAAAGAAAAGACAAACAACTCCACTCCATCAGCAGCAATCAAAATTGCCGCAGCAGCCATCTTTGCAGCACTGGTTGCAACAGCAACCTTACTCTTTGTTGTTCCAATCCCAGCTACAAGCGGATACTTTAATCTCGGCGAGACCCTCATCTACATCGCAGCCTTACTCTTCGGACCCTTAGTCGGCGCAATCGCAGGCGCAGGCGCATCCATTGCCGATATACTTGTAGCAGCACAATATGCACCAGGAACGGCTACCATAAAAGCCATCGAAGGTTTTCTAGTAGGATTCTTAACAAAAAAAATTAACAAGAAATTAAAAAACCTCACCGCAAGCGCAACAATTGCTATAACGGTCGGAGGATTCGAAATGGTAATTGGTTATTTCCTCTATGAAACACTGGTTTTAGGTTACCCCACCGTTTTGGCAGCTGCAGAAGTACCATTTAACATAATACAAATGCTAATCGGGCTCGTAATCGCTGTACCAATCATGCATGCAATTTTACGTATTTTCCCACAGCTTAAAAGCCAGATTTAACAGAGAATAAGCTATGAAACTGCCTCCAGGAAAAATCCCAATCGACATCTTAAAAGAAGTCGTCTTCAAGAACCTTGGAGCCGAGCGTAAAGAAGTAATCTTGGGACCATCTGCCGGAGTAGACGGCGCTGTGCTAGATTTCGGCAACAAAAACGTAATCGTCTCCATGGATCCCATCACAGGCGCGGTTGAACGAGTAGGTTGGGAAGCCATCAACATTAACGCCAACGATGTCGCCACCTTTGGAGTCGAACCAGCCTTCTTCTTCTCATGCATCATGCTTCCAGAGGGAGCTGATAGCAAAATCGTCGAAAACATAAGCACCCAGATGAATATTGCTGCAAAAGAACTCGGAATAGCAATCGTAGGCGGACACTGCGAATCAACACCTGGCCTAACTAACCCAATCGTAGTAGGCTGCATAATGGGATTAACTGAAAAAGGCAAATACGTTACAGCAGCCGGCGCCAAAGCCGGTGATAAACTGATTTTAACCAAAAGCGCAGGAATTGAAGGCACAGCCATATTAGCCACCGACAGACAAACACAACTTTCCAAAATATTTAGCCCAGCGATTCTCGAAAGCGCCAAGGGCTTCTACAATCAAATAAGCGTCGTAAAAGACGCATTAACCGCTTACAGTGCAGGAGGAGTTAACGCTATGCACGACCCAACCGAGGGCGGCATCCTAAATGGCATTCATGAAATGGCAGACGCTGCAAACTTTGGAGTTCGAGTATATGAAGAAAAAATACCTGTCGAACCCGAAACTGCAAAAATATGCAGATTCTATGAAATCGATCCCTTGCAACTCATCAGCTCAGGCGCATTGCTTATTGCCGCTGACCCTAAAGCTGAAAACAAAATAATTGACGCCCTCTGCAAACAACACATCTACGCCGACACAATAGGAGAATTCAACCCCAACCCAAACAAACGCATATTAATCCACAAAGACGACTCCGTAGAGATGTTACCAAGACCCGTCTCAGACCACTTATGGCTTGCCCTGTCGCGTTGAACCATTTCTAAAACCGCTAAGAGGCAACTGCAAACTCCAATACAAGAAAAACACAGGATAAAAAATTATATACTCAAACATATGTGAATAAACCAACCCGCATTTCAACTCTACGATAGCTTGAGCAATACCGTTTTTCAGATTCCAATTATCTGGCGGCTTATAATGCAAACAATAAACATGACTACCAACGATAGCCTTGTAACTATGATCGGTTATCCACTGCACAATGAAGGCATCCTCATACGCATGTAATTGTTCAGGAATCTTGATTCCCACTACCGCCTTATGAAGAATAAGCGTATCATGCATTCCACCTCGCAAATAAAAACATGTTCTAGCAACTAAGCTTTGCAATTTTAGCGCATGTTTGTTTTTAACATTGGGGATTACATCAATGTTTAAGCCCCAAATCGCACCCACACCACCACGTATATCAGATTGGGCTTTTTTAAACCAGTCTTTGCAGAGCAAAACATCACTATCAACAAACATGAACCATTCTGTAGATACACGACGAATACCTTCGGTTCGTGCTTTAGCCCTTGAACCATGCATTTGGATTAAAGAAACATTTCTATACTTCCGGTTAAAGCCCGACAATATTTCAAGAGTGTGATCAGAGGAAAAACCATCGATAACTATGAGATTTTTTACGGGCACATTTTGGTAGACAGATGCCAAGCATCGGCTAAGCAAATGTTCGCTATTCTTTGTCAACAGCACTACATCAACTTGCACAAGTCCCTCCCCCTGATTAGTCATCGCAGTTTATAGGTTGCGTCGACTTAAAAACCTAAACCTAAAAAAACCACTATTTTGCGAGCAATTGGTAAAAGGAATAAAATGCATAAAACCCATAAGCCAGAAGTAACCTACCAACTAAACTTGGATGCCCAATAGAAAATGACTCGGCCACTAGATTCAAACTTCCACGAAAAGTCCAGACAGTCTGAGGACGATAATGGATGCAAAAAGGAACGTAACATGCTACAACACGATATCCTCTCGAAGTTATCCATTCTTTAATATATGCATCTTCAAAAACATGGAGATTCGTTGGGATTCGAATATCTTTTACCAAATCTGTGCGGATAAGAGTGTCATGCGTACCCCCACGAACCTCAAAAATTTTCCTAGTTATAGTAAGAAATATTTTGAGCGTTTTCGGATTTTTAATTGTTGACCAAACTTCAATTCCCCAGATAGCCCCAACATTAGCTTTAGCGTATTTCTGAGCTTTTTTGTACCAGTCCTTACATAGAACAACGTCACTATCAACAAACATGAACCAATCAGTCGACACATAACTCATTCCTTTTTGACGCGCAGTAGCGCGGTTGCCTCGGTCGAAAACGACTTTTATGTTCCCGTGTCTTTCGTTGAATTTGTTTAGAATAGGAATAGTTTTATCTATAGAGTAGCCATCCACCACAATGAGTTGCCTAACGGGAACGTTTTCATAAATTGACTGAACGCATTCTTTCAGCATCCGCTCACTGTTAAATGTTAAAAGCACAACATCAACCGAGCTATCCATCTCTAGCGCTACTTCCCATTAGTCAACGGTAATTGGGAATGTAAACCAACCTTAAAAAATAACCCTCCTCCAAAGCCAAAAAGAAGACGCAAGCTGTGACTGCGGAAAACGTAAAAAACGAGTCAAGATAAAAAATCAATAAAGCAACCTAAAACCTAATAATGGTTTTTATAGTTGCTACATGAGATAACTGTAACAACAATAAGCGGCTAGTGACATTATATTTGACCTCAGGTTACAAGAAAGCAGCATCCATTGTGTTACGTTCAATTACACCAGGAAAACCCCATCACGCTCAGTGGTTAATAACAAGAAAATGTAACTACAGATGCGTAGGATGCAACGTTTGGAAAGAACAAGATCCAAATGAACTTTCAACTGAAGAAATTATAAGAGGACTAAATATACTAAAAAAGCTCGGTATCATAGAGCTTGTTCTCTCAGGTGGAGATCCCCTACTAAGAGATGACATTGACCAGATAGTTGAACACGCCTCAAAACTCTTCGTCACCACAGTTTACGACAACGGAAGCATGGCTGAGAAAAAAATCGATGCCCTCCGAAAAGTAGATTTCGTTGCCATATCAATCGACAGTTTGGATGAAGCAAAGAACGATTACATCAAATGCGTTCCTGGCGCCTGGAAAAAAGCCGTCCAAGCAGTAGAAACTCTTCACAAGGAAGGCATAAAAGTCAGTGTTACACCCACCATCTCCCAGAAAAACCTCTACGAAATAGTCGACATTACTAATCATTTCACCCAGAAAGGAATCCCAGTTTGGTATTGCCTATACTCCTACGATACTTCAGTAGATAGTAAACAACTATTCCGAATCGGGAAAGCTAATGACGAATTTGTAATAACAGATAAGCCCGCCATGGTTAAACTATGCAATGACCTCATTGAGATGAAAAAGAAAAATAGAAACATCCTAATGACAACCAAACTACTTGAAGCTCTCCGAAGTCTCTATGATGAAGAAAAACGAATATGGAAATGTCGCGCATTAAACAACTTTTTAGTTGTCGACCATTTGGGCAGAATCGCAGGTTGCCACAACCACAATTTTGCCGGTTCCGTGTTTGATTTACCAAAAGCATGGAAAAACAACGAATTCAAACAGCTACGAGAAACATACCACAACTGCACCCAATGCAACTATCTATGCTACGTCTTCTATTCCATGTATGGAAACCCAAGCGGACATATATCACTAGCTTTCGATCAATGGAAAAACGCCAAGCTACTCTTTAAGTAAATTCAGACATCCACATCCAGCAATTCAGACAGACCTGAATTCTTTGAAACAGAATTTAATCCCCCATCAAAATCGAATATTTCAATGATAGGCTGACTTAAAGACGCAGTTGTACCAGAATCTGCAATTAATCGTGGCCCTGCATCCTTGGGAATTTTTAACTCGATTAAAGCAGGCAAAAAAAGAAGAACACCAGCAACAACACATGCTGCAACTGCCATAGTCAACAAAATGGTCAAACTTTCAATCATTTTTTATCGACAACCCTTAAACTCGGATTATCAATATAACAATTTCCACTACCAGAATGCGTTGTTTTAACCCAGACATGACGATTTTTTCTTAAAAATTTACAATAAACCACTGAAAAGAAAGCATTAACGCATATTGGTATGTTAAATAAGAAGGTGAATAAAAGAAGGGGAATCAGCCATTGAGTCCTTGTTCTACCATCCAAATACAGTCCGGCTCCGACTTCAAAAAAAGGCGCAAAGTTGCCTACAAAACAGTATAGAGATATTGGGATTGCAATCCAACCTATTTCAACTACTAGCAAATCTTGAAAAATTAACGGAACACCCACAAAAATGGATAATAAAACTAGAATAGGCATAAAATAGACACCTAACAACATCAAGCCATCTAGTTTTTCTTTAGCGCTAAGTTTTTTGCTTTTCATGACAGGAACAGAATGTTTGAAGAAACACTGCATGTGCCCTTTTGCCCAGCGATATCTTTGATGCCAATAAGATTTCCAATTATCGACCGCTTCTTCATAACACTCAGCGTTGACGCAATATCGAATTTTATAACCAGCCAAGTAAACTCTGAAGGTTAAATCGGTGTCTTCAGCAAGAACAGACTCATCCCAACCTCCCAGATCTATTAGAACACTTCTTCTAAAGCCTCCGACTGTTCCTCCAAACTCTAGTCTTTTTGGACGAACTGTTGGTAGCTATTTTCTTTTTCTAAACAGCTTTTTGCTATCATACTCACAAACGTACTCGAAGCCTACTTCAAGTAATTTGCAAGCTTCCTCTAAGGATGTAGCGACTTTTACTGAGAAAGTATCATTTGATTCTCTAAACAATGCAGTTTCAAGGTCAATGTAAATCAAAGTCGTCTTTAGGCTATTATGTCCGAGCATACGCATAACCCATAGAATATCTTTCGTTTTGTGATACTCCATCGTAGCTTTCCAGTGCCGAAGAGTAGTGAAATTCACATCATTTAAGCGTGGATTGTTGAATTTTCTGGCAGCTGTCTTGCGTTGCATACTATAGTTTTTGTGCAATGTTTTCATTTTGACGTTAAACGGTTTCTCAGTCACCCGAGGCATCGAATCAAGACGGTTAATAAGTTCGCGAGATACACAGATTATTCTTGATTTATGTCCTTTCACTGGATTGTTTATCATTATTGTCTTCTTGTCTCTATCAACGTCTTTCCATCGTATTTCTAAAGCTTCTGAAGGGTCAGCTCCAGTTTCTTTAAGCACGAACAAGAATATACCCATGTATCTTCCAACTGAGCATATCAACTGATCTATTTCGCTTTCCAGAGGTATGAAAGGTAACCGTTGAATCGGCTTATATTTCGGTGCATTCCACTTTTTGCCAAGCATCCGAAGATAAGTAGCATAAGCTAAAACGAGATTTTTCTTGTATCCTTCACAGCATTTTGCGCCGTCTTTGTTTTTCTTTTCAGCAATAACAAGTTTTACATCTTCAGGATTGTTTAGGTCAGCTCCAGCTGTCGTTAATGAAGCCAATAGTTCAGCGCGAGATTTGATCGTTGTTGGTCGAAAGCCTTGTTTCTTCATGTACAGCATGAATTCAATGATTTTTCCTTTGAGTGTTTGCCGTTCGATAGATGTTCCCGCAACAGTCTTTGTTTCTGTTGCAGTGTCCAATTTTTTCGCCTCTAATATAGCGCATAATTGGCTATCTCCATTAAGCAAACTATCTTTATATGATTTTTCACTAAACCTAAAGCCACAATCCCGACAGATAAAACGCTGAAGTGAACCTAAGGCTGTACCTCTTGTGCCATCTTTCCAGTTTCTTTTACTATGACAATTAGGACATTCTCTACTTGCCACTTCACCTCCTGCCCCAATTCTTTCCAATTCCACCAAGATAACGATCTCCTTGAAAGTCTTATTTACGAGTACAGATATAGCTTTACCATAGCGATATCGCGATATCGCAACCCCCAAGGAGAAAAAAGCGATAATAGACACAATAGGCATCTTCAAAGGAAAACAAAAAAAGAACAACATCCAAGTATTAACGCTACTCTACGACTACGGACCATTATCAACATGGCAAATGACAGCCAAATTAACAAACATAGGAAAGAACAGTCTCCATTCAACACTAAACAAAAGACTACGCCTTCTAGAGAAAAAAGGATACGTCAAAAGAGAAGATAGAAAATGGTTCTTAAAATACAAAGGCATAATCGCAAACTTGCTAATTCAACCTAAACAAAAAATCTGGAATCCCATCTGGAAAGACATATTTGAACAAAAAATGAAAATTCTGGAAAAATTTTCAGAAAAGGTACTAGATGAAGATCAGAGAAAAGATGTTCATGAGGGTTTGAAGTATAGCAGTTTTTTGCTTGATGATTTCAACGCATGGATTAATTATTCAACCTTAGTTAAGAACCTCTCAAAAAATGGAATAATTAATCTAGACCTAATCAGAGATGAAACTTTACTTTCCATATTAATAAGCGAAACTTTATTCCTTGAAGAATTTTCAACCATCACCAGACCAGGATAAGTAGGTTTTCAGTGAAAAACCTTTCACCGCTCGCAGGCAGGGACTATGTCGAATGCACATTACTTGCGTATTTGGCAAAAATTTTAGCGAAAATGGTTGTGGGATTTATCACATAAATAATTATTAATACTTATAAGCTATTGATTATACTATTATACATAGTGATTTTATGGTAGAACGAAAGGAACCAACTGTAAAGATTGAACCAGTCGCAAACAACGACGACATTGAAAAATTTGGAGAGACGATTTATCGGGAATCGGCAGCTGCAGTACGACAAGTAGGTGCACGGGTAATACTCTCTGTTGGAGCAGCAATTCTAATATGGCTTGCCGGCAGACTAATCTTTGTCCCAATGGCTGAAGGATTAACACAGCAGTTATTAGGCTATCCCATAGCTGGAATAGTCAGTGTAATAATTGCAGTAGCATTAGCAGTAATCATATTCACTGTGTTTATTGATATACGAAGATTAACAAGTGGTTTAGCTGGAATATTAGCGTACCATTTCGGTAAAGCCAGTGGAGAAATACGTAAAGCTGAAGTGAACAACTATCGCATAGCTATCGAAGGAGTCCTGTACGTAATAATAGTGTCACTAACATATTTGTTATTTGTGGACTACTTAGCAACCGTTCATCCTGCAATTCCAGCAGTGCTATTGATACTTATCGTGATTTGGGCAATATTTGCTCTCTATCGAAGTACCAGAGCTATTGCAGACATACTCGGCAAATATACTTCTAGAGCCGCTTCTGAGCTTGAAAAGCAATACAAAAAACAATAAACCCCTTTTTTATTTTTAAGGTAACAACACATTGCAGAGAGAAATGTTATAATGGCAACAGAGAAAGAAGTGGAAGAGTTCAAAATAGTCCTTCGAGAAAAAGGTCCAAAAACATTTCAGCTACTGCTATCAGCCGTTATAATTTGGCTATTTAGTATACTAGTTTTTATTCCGATATCCTCATCTATAGGGAAAAACGCTGAATTAGTAATAATTTTGGTATCTCTTTTTGCTTTCACGGTTCTAATTTCACGCACAGTATACGAGGTTAAGAATCTGCTTGATGTTTTTTCAGTTTTTCCCGCGCGAAAATTCTTTGTTAAGAGAGGCATTTCAATAGAAATGGCGGTTCCAGTTTCAAGATTAATTCTTTACATATTCACGATATTAATTTTTTATTTATCTTATTTTCCCTACTTGATACTTCTTAGTCCTCCAATTAACGGAATAGTATTGATAATAGTGATAACAGCAACAATGCTTCTAACATTTAAAACCTTGATTCTCTTAAAAGAAAAAATAATAGCGTGGCTATATTCTTAAAAACCATTTTTTATGTAGGTTTTTTTTGAAGATATTATGAAATTATTAAGCTCAAAGGCACAGACGAGGTTTTCCGTGAAAACCCTTTCACCGAGCCTCCGCATTGCCCCAAGAGGGCTGGCTCTCGGCTCATGCAGTAGCATAACGACTCTCCGAGGGAGGTTAGGTGAATGCAAATCTCAGTTTAAGTCTACGACATTGAACGTATCCCTTCAATTATGAGTCAATGATGAAACCATAAACTTGAATTCTACTTGTATTACAAATAAATAGACTTCTAAGCAGTACCTAGAGCAAAATTTGCATAAACGTTAAGAACATTAAACTATCATAAGCCATGTCGGTGAAGAAAAGTGGAAAGGTTTCAAATGGAACGTTTCCACGATAAACGATTGAAGGTTTTGGTAGGGTTTCAACGAACAACAAAAAAAAGTAAGGTATAAGTCAAATAAAACTAGGAGCAGAGAACCAAATAATGGCAGAAAGAGCGGATACTAGGAGTATTGCTGAATTCTTAAGAGACTTAAAAAGAACAAGAAAACTGCTTGATTACAACTATCATAAACTCAACAGTAGACATAGCGAATACTTTGGATGTGTAAAAAACCTAAATCCCCAATCTAACATTAAGGAATTTGTTGATGATTTTAATAAAATTATTGAAAACTACAGTCACGATTTAAACAATTATCTTGCTAGTTATGTAGCATTAATTGACCATATAATAACTATCAGGGATAGTATAAAGAACAGAGGAAATCAAGAAATACTGAAGACCTACCGTGAAAAAGTTTCTAAATCAGGACTAAGACATGAACAGATATTTGCAAGAAGATTAAGAGTTTACATTCTTCACTATAGGATTCCTTCAATCGACATAGGTCGTACTGGATTTGGTTACCAAAAAAATTCGTCAGGTGTTTACGAGATTGCTGGGATTGACTTGGAAAGCTCTTTAGCCTTAAATAAAGCTGAGCTTCTAAAATGGAATGGGTGGAGTGCTGGACGAGATTATTTGATTAAAATATCAACCCTTGCGACCAGAGGCAGAATTAATCTTGGTGGTTTGCAAAACGATTCTGGTTTAATATATGATTTAAATAAATCAGTTCTTGAATTTCTCGATTGGTTTGTGAAAGAGATTGGGAAGGAATTATAAGGGTAACTTGTACTGTTGATTTATTTTACTTATTCTATAGGTAGTGAACTAAAAAGAAAATTCCAAGCAAAAAATGCTTTTTTGAAAACCATATTTCTTAATCCTATATGATGATTCAGCAAAGGAACAAATTATATTCAGTTTTTTGTTCTGTATTTTTGTTGTTCACATCTACAAGAATGATTTCAGTTTCATAACGTTTAATATTGCCCTTCAGAGAAACTTTGTATGAACTCCCAAGTAAGCAGTAAAATACGTAGGATGCCTTCGGAAAACGGTTTTAAGAAGTGTCTTTCTGGTTTTGGATATTCCTACCCAATTGCTGAAAAGATTTGGAACTGGTACACTTTTGAGGGTTAAAAATAGAGGATACCTTGGTCAAGTTTTTTTATTTTAAATATTGAGTGTTAAGTCGCAATAAATATAAAGCATCATTGGTTTTTGTTTCTCAACGTTTTAACAGACTGAGAGTGACAATGCGTACCATCAAAAAAAACTGCAAAGGGTTAAGCCCAGTAATCGCATCAATCATACTTATAGCTGTCACTGTTAGTGTTGCTGTTGTTGTCGCATCATGGATGGGTGGAATGTCCATTGGACTTATGGGAAACGCAGAGCAAGCAAAAATAACTAACATTGCCTTCTTAACCAGCCCTGAGAACTCTGTCAACGTCACGGTCCTAAACAATGGCGCCTCTAGTGTAACTCTTCGCAGTGTAACTGTGGATGGGAATACTGCTAGTTTGACGGCAACTGGACCGACGTTTAGTTTGGAGGTTTCTAAAGGCACTTCTTCGAATGTCTTGGTCGCTAGTTCTGATCCCATTTCTTCTGGTGTACAGTATACAATACGAATTTCAACAGAGAGGGGCAACACTTTGTTGTATACTGCTGAAGCTAAACTTGGAGTTGTAACTTCGACTGCTACTCCTACTCCAACCCCAACGCCTACTCCAACCCCCGCCCCTCAGGTGACTTTTGTTTCTGCTGGAGCAGGATCAGGTTCAACAGGAAACCCAAAGCCCAAATATCCATCAGGAATGGAAAGTGGAGATTTAATTCTCTTACACGTTACAGTCCAAGATACCTCTACAACTCCAACAACGCCAGATGGATTTACTGCCCTATATAGTGCTGAATCTACAAGTGCAGGTCGTCAGTGGATTTACTACAAGTTCGCCACTGGAACAGAATCAGGGAAATTAACAGTTTCTATATCTGGGTCAGTTACTAAAATGGCTCGTATGTACGCTTTTGCTAACGTGTCTCTGTCAAGTTTTGTTGAAGATGGAAGTTTTGGTTCTGGAACAGGATCAGAAATTACTGCACAGTCAGTGACTACGTCTGGTGATTCAAGGCTTGCTGTTTCATTTGTCTTTGTGAGTGATAATAATGCTGTTGGTAGTTTTGTTGGGGAAACTGGAGGAGACTGGGTTGAAGCAGTTAAAGAATTTAAGACAGCTTCAGGCAGTGATGGATGTATGCAACTGCAGATTGCCGAAATGGCTGCTGCGGGTCAGCTGACTGGTGGAAGCTATACCATGACTGCTAGTGACCCATGGATGATAAGAGCTTTTGCCTTAGTACCTTAGCGCATAG